>RCNB010000140.1_pt1 | contig 55114 bp, 49 predicted proteins | sample 2041321 | NCBI WGS metagenome assembly RCNB01 (sample SAMN09708232, study PRJNA481090) | Marine sediment metagenome, whole genome shotgun sequencing project.
AATCATCGGATTTTCATTTGATGTGGGTCATACTGGATTCGAACCAGTGACTTCTACCCTGTCAAGGTAACACTCTGAACCAACTGAGTTAATGACCCTTTTTTAGAAAAATCGAGATGTCAAAACTACAAATTTTTTATAGAATGAACTTCGGAAATCAAGGCTACTTTATAAATTTTTTCTGAAAATTTAGTTTAAAATTCTTTGTGAAGATTAATGGAAGTGAAAATAATTTTAAGAGCGTTTCCATTTGTCATTTAAGTATTTATCTTCTCAATTAATCCTTGAATTTTCATTTCAAAATTCCCAAGATCGAATCTTCAGTTTTTCTACAGTATTCGGAACTATTTTTACAGCAAATTAACCTTTAAAATTATAAATTATGAAACGAGTTGTATTATTAATTATTGCGGTGATTTTTTCAGCATCCATTTCTGCACAAACGATGCCTTCAGTAAAAACTGATGATATCAAAGATGCTGGGATGGCGGTTGCTGCCGAAGAAAATCCAGATGTGGAAAAACAAATTAAAGAAGCTTTAATGAAGGATGAAGGTCTGCAAAAAGAGACGATTAATTATTTAAAAGAAAACCCTGAAACAACAAGCGCTGTGTCAAAAATTCTTGAAGATAACAAAGGTTCTGTTGATGGGATAATGAAATCTGTTTTAGGCGACAGTGCATTATCTACTGCAGCTATTGATTGGATTTCAAATAACCCTGAAATGTTGCAAAAAGCGATGAAAATTGTAGGAATGTAATTCTATTATTTTTTTACAAAATAATCTAATTCATTAAAAGAATTTTGAAAAGGGAATTGTAGGGCGCTTGGCGCCCTATTTTTTTGCTCATTCTCAAAACGGGTTACTCACGTATTTTAGAAATCGAATATCTATTTCAAACCGTAATTAATTCTTAATTATTACTTTGCTTGTGAAGCCATTTTCAGAATGTATTCTAACTGTATAAACACCCCTGGATAGATCATTTGTTAAAATAGATTTAAAACCTGAATGTATTTCTTTTACTTTTTGACCTATAATTGAGTAAATCTCGACTTTTATAAGTGGTATGTGTGATTTAATTGATAAGATGCTAGTTACAGGATTTGGATATACCATAATTTGCTGCGCTAACACGTGATCTTCAACATCTAATGCTATACTGCTTTTTCCAAAAATTTGAGTCCAATAATTCGTATAGTTGGAACCATTAAAAGTTGCATGACCTATACCCATTTCATTGGCATTACTATTAAGCATGTTATTTAAATGTCCTGGACTATTTACCCATTGGTTAAATGTGTTTACTACAGAATAGTTCCCTGCAGCAATATTTTCACCTCTAGGGGAGCCTGTATAACCTGCTTCTATAGTTCTTTGAGAAAAAGTTGATCCGTTTAAACCTGTATGACTAAAATAATTATTACTTGCCATATCATACGAATGATCAAATGCCGCATTATTTAGTTCAGTATTAAGCCTTAAGGGAGCGATACCCCTATCAGCACGTATACCATTTACAAGACTAAGCATCTCTTCAGCCTCTTCCATGGCTGTCTGTGGATAGGCATGTTGAAAAACAATTAGAAAAAATAAGGAGAGAAACGCCCAACGAGATTTGAGTATTTTCATAATATATAAACGCAAAATGTTCGTGATTATTATAGCGGCCTCTCATCCGATTCGAGGGATTAACTGCGTTGATCCCCAGATTCTCCCATTCTGCAAACCTTTCGGCCGAAGGCGGATACAATCTGTAATTGCTTATCAGCAATTAACATCTTCTCACAAAAAAAACGCTCGAGTTCTTTCATCTATTATTTTTGATAGTTTTATTTGAGTTTGAGGATTAACTTCGTTGATCCTAATTTGGGGCTCTTTACAACAAAAAAGAAAAAATCCGCTTCGGGTGTTCCTTTTTATTCCCAAGGATTTTAGTTTGAAGATTAAGGGATTAACTTCGTTGATCCCAATAGGGTGCTCCTAACAACAAAAAAGAAAAATCCGCTTCGCGTCTTTTATTTTTTATTTCCAAGGATTTTTTCCTTTAAGCTTCGCTTAGTCAAAATCCTTGGAAATAAAAAAAGCCTTCTACCGAAGACTTTCTTTTTTTGTTGTGGAGCTACGGGGATTCGAACCCCGGACCTCTTGACTGCCAGTCAAGCACTCTAGCCAACTGAGCTATAGCCCCAAAAATTTTCAGGACGCAAATTACGATATTCCTTTTAAAACAAGCAAGGGAATGTTACTGTTAAAATCGATTTTTTTGACCCTGTCATCTTCCCAAAGTTTTTTAAAGAATCCTCTTTTTCGTCGAATGACGCAAAGCATGTCAGGATTCTCTACATTCAGGAATTGCAGAACTCCTTGATAAACGGAAGCATTCGTTGTTGGAATATGCTTATCAATAAGGCCTTTTAGCATATCATTTAATTCCAGGTCTTTTGCATCTAACTTAGGGGTTTTTACCTGGAGTAAATTAATTTTTGAATTAAAAGTATTTTGAATTTTTACAAGAAGATCCAAAGTTGAAACTGATTTGATAGAGCCCGATTTTATCGTCATCAATATCTTTTCAATAGGTTTGAATTTGACTTTGGCCGGAATGATCAAAACAGGAACTTTAGAATCTTTTATGATACTCCCGGTAATTTTTCCCAAAAAAACAGTTTCATCCGCACCATCGTTCTTAGTTGCTGCAATAATGAGGTCAATATTCAAAAGTTTATTCAATTGCTTTAAAGTATCGATAACCGAATGTCCTTTTAAGGTACTTGTGACGATCTCTACATTCTTACTATTGACATTGTCTAAATGGTCTTTTAAGGTCTCTTTGCTGTCCCTTTCCATAATTTGATCCACATTCAGCACGTTTCCGCTGATCTTAGGACTACTGTATACATGAACCAAATAAATTTTGGCCTCAACAGCTTCCGCAAAATCAATGGCATATTGCAAAGTGTTTAAGGCATTAAAGTGGCTTCCAACGGGAACTAGAATGTTTTTCATAAGATAATGAATTAGGTATATTGGGTTAAAAATAAATAAAACTTCCAAGTTATTGCCAGGAAGTTCTATTTATTTGGTTTCATATTATATTAGTACCTGTAATATTCAGGTTTAAAAGGGCCTTCTACTTTAACACCAATATAATCAGCTTGTTCAGGACGCAGTTCTTCCAGTTCAACTCCAATTTTTTCCAAGTGAAGTCGGGCAACTTTTTCATCCAAATGTTTTGGAAGCATATAAACTTCGTTCTTATAATTATCAGTATTGTTCCATAGCTCAAGCTGAGCCAGGGTCTGATTGGTAAATGAGTTACTCATAACAAAACTCGGATGACCTGTGGCACAACCAAGATTTACAAGCCTTCCTTCAGCTAAAAGAATAATTTCTTTCCCTTCAATATTGTATTGATCAACCTGCGGTTTGATCTCGATTTTTGTATCACCGTAATTTGCATTCAACCAGGCTATATCAATTTCATTGTCGAAATGACCAATATTACAAACAATGGCTTTGTCTTTCAGTGCCTTGAAATGACGTTCCTGAATGATGTCTTTGTTCCCTGTTGTTGTGATCACGATGTCTGCTTTACCCACAACATTGTCCATTTTTTTAACCTCAAATCCTTCCATTGCCGCTTGTAAAGCACAAATTGGATCAATTTCGGTTACAATAACTCTTGCTCCTGTACCTTTAAAGGAAGCTGCTGTACCTTTTCCAACATCTCCATATCCGGCAACTACTACAACTTTACCTGCCATCATAGTATCTGTCGCTCTGCGAATTGCATCTACAGCGCTTTCTCTACAACCGTATTTATTGTCAAATTTCGATTTGGTGACCGAATCATTTACATTGATCGCAGGCATCGGTAATGTACCTTCCTTCATCCTTTCATATAAACGATGCACCCCGGTAGTGGTTTCTTCAGAAAGTCCCTTGATACCTTTAACTAATTCAGGATATCTGTCAAGTACCATATTCGTAAGATCTCCTCCGTCATCAAGAATCAAATTCAATGGTTTCCTGTCTTCTCCAAAGAAAAGGGTCTGTTCTATACACCAGTCAAACTCTTCTTCTGTAAGACCTTTCCAGGCATAAACAGAGACACCAGCTTCTGCGATCGCAGCTGCAGCCTGATCTTGTGTAGAGAAAATATTACATGAGCTCCAAGTTACCTCAGCTCCCAAAGAAATAAGAGTTTCAATTAATACTGCAGTTTGGATGGTCATGTGTAAACAACCTGCAATTCTCGCTCCTTTTAAGGGTTGCTCGTCTTTGTATTCTTCACGAAGACTCATCAAACCGGGCATATCAGCTTCAGCTAAATGAATTTCTTTTCTTCCCCATTGAGCAAGGTTGAGGTCCTTAACCTTATATTTTACGTAAGTAGATGTTTCTGAACTCATAATTTTTATATTTGTTTAGAGTTTGCAAAAATACGAAATACCTATTAAATAACGTATGCCTATTTATAAAACCATTTTTTCTGAAGGTGGAACAACTATTCATGTGTGGAAAATTGAAGAGTCTTTTGAGGAACTGAGCCATGGCCTTATACTGACCGAGAATAGCAGATCCAGGCTGAATGGTATGAAATCAGTACTTCATCAAAAAGGATTTTTAAGTGTCAGGCATTTGCTGAAACATGCTGGTTATCAAGATAAAGAGCTTTATTATAACGAATTTGGAAAACCTTTTTTGAATGGTGAAAAGCATGTTTCCATTACACATTCGTTTGAATTTGCGGCAGTTTTGATCAGCGATTATGATGCAGGAATTGATATTGAGAAGAACCGAGATAAAATTGTAAACATTCAACACAGATTTGTTAATACTCAAGTAGATTCCCTCTCCAATGAAGACCTGATAAAGCAATTGACCGTTATCTGGGGGGCCAAGGAGTCGATGTATAAAACATACCCTTATGGAGGATTAAGTTTTCATGACCATATTGGGATTAATCCTTTTTTGTTTGCGGATGGCAGGTCGTCAGGAAGGGTTATATTTGACACCTGGAAAAAGGAATATGAAATAAAGTTTGAGTTTTTAAGGGAAGGATTTACCCTGGTTCATGCTATAGATAAGAAAGCTTTATAAACGGTTAAGATAAAGCATCTGGTAATTTAGTATAAAGAAGAAGTCAGTGCAAATATGATTTATGAGCATTTTTTATCGGCAATGGATGAAGGCAGAAAGCTTCTTGCCATTTTATTGGATCCAGATAAAACGGATGATGATTCTTTGGCTGAAATACTAGCTAAGATTAATGATTCAATTGTCGATTTTATTTTTGTAGGAGGCAGTAGTGTTGCCGAAAATGCCACAAATAGTTTGGTATTAAAACTGAGAAGTCAAACCACCCTTCCCGTTGTTTTATTTCCAGGGCATTATCAACAGATTACAACACACGCTGATGCCATTTTGTTTTTATCGCTGATCTCTGGAAGAAACCCTGAGTATTTGATCAATCAACAGGTTGAGGCGGTGCCGTATATTCAGAAAACAGCATTGGAGGTTATTCCAACGGGATACATTCTAATAGATGGAGGAAAAGAAACCGCGGTACAAAGAGTCAGTGAAACAAAACCCATTTCATCAGATGCTATTGATAAAATCACTCAAACTGCTATCGCAGGAATGTATATGGGCAATAAATTGATTTATTTAGAAGCAGGGAGTGGTGCTATAAAACCAGTAAGCACTTCAGTGATCAGATCAGTAAGAAAAAATATAAATATTCCCTTGATTGTTGGAGGCGGAATCAGGTCGAAGGAAGAATTACTTGAAGCCTACAAAAATGGGGCAGATCTTGCAGTCATTGGAACTGCCTTCGAAGAAAACATTGATTTCCTCACTAAATTCATGAAAAATGAACATATCTATTGATATATCCATGTATCCTTTGCACAAGGATTTTGAAGAGCCCATTATAGAATTTATCAAAGTCTTGAGAAATTCTTCCTTTCATGTGGAAGAGAATGGTTTGAGTACGCAAATATTCGGGCCTTACGAACAAGTTATGGCTATTGTAAATTCAAATATACACAGTTCACTTCTCAATGAAAAGAATTGTGTTTTCATTTTAAAGATCGTCACTGACGACAGAAGTCATCATGGACCAGATTATTGATTACCTGTTCAAACAATATCAGGAGTACCAAACTCTGGATATTATTCTAGAGATCATTGCCGTTATTTTTGGTTTTATGTCGGTTTGGTATTCAAAGCAAAACAAGATTTTTGTGTTTCCAACCGGTATGATCAGTACGTCAATTTTTGTGTATTTATTGTATAACTGGGGGCTTCTTGGCGACATGATGATCAATGCCTATTATTTTGCCATGAGTGTTTACGGCTGGTATATTTGGACAAGAAAAATAGATGCATCTCATGTTACTCCTATAAGTCGCACCAATGATCGGGAGAAAAAGCAATCAGTATTTATTTTTCTTGGCACCATCGTTTTTGTATTTATTGTATATTATTACAACGATAAATGGAACAACTGGACCGCCTATGTTGATACAATAACCACTGCTATATTCTTTGTTGGAATGTGGCTGATGGCTAAAAGAAAAATTGAGAATTGGATCTATTGGATTTTGGGTGATATCATTTCAGTACCCCTCTATCTTTACAAAGGTCTGGCCTTTACCAGTTTTCAGTATTTAGGATTTACATTTATCGCAATTTATGGATATATAGCATGGAAAAAGCACTTGAGCAGTTACCAGTAAATTTGGTTAAAATTGTATTATTTGGACCTGAATCAACAGGGAAAACCACAATGTCGGAGTTGTTGGCCAAGCACTATAATACGGTATGGGTGGCTGAATTTGCCCGAGAATATTTACAAGAGAAATGGAATAACGAAAGAAAAACCTGTGAGGATGCTGATCTCATTCCTATCGCCAAGGGTCAAATTGCCTTAGAGAACAAGCTTGCATTAAAGGCAGATAAAATTCTAATTTGTGACACTGATTTATTGGAAACCAAGGTGTATTCTGAGGAATATTATGGCGGATTTGTGCATCCTAATCTGGACAAATACGCCCTTAAGAATCAGTATGATCTTTATTTATTGACCAATATTGACACACCCTGGGAGGCAGATGATTTGCGTGATCGTCCTGATCAAAGAAAGGAGATGTATGATGCATTTGAGAACACTTTGATACATTATAATCGCCCCTATATCAAATTGAACGGTAGTATTAAAAACAGGATGTCGGTTGCTATTGAGGCCATCGATTTAGTATTGAAGAAAAGAAATAATTTGGACAGCTACTCAAGCCAATTATAACAATAGTATGAATAATGAAAAGCTTTTGAGCGAAGTAACCTTCACCTATACCAGATCAGGGGGTCCCGGAGGACAGCACGCGAATAAAGTTTCTTCAAAAGCGGTTATTCTGTTTGATTTAGAAAACTCTCAGGCCATTACTGAGATGGAAAGGATTAGATTATTCGAAAAACTTTCGGGAAAACTGAACAAGAAAAATCAAATGAGTTTGACTTGTGACGAGAGTAGAAGTCAGCATAGAAACAAACAAATTGTAACAGATCGCTTGTTGTCAATACTTGAAAACACGCTAAAAAAGTCTAAAAAAAGAGTTCCAACCAAGGTTAGCAAATGGGAAAGAGCCCGAAGAATGGAAGCAAAAAAAAAGCATGGAATAAGGAAGTCACTGCGTCAAAAGCCCAAATTTGACTAATGTGCAAAATATGATTTTTTAATTGGCAATTGTTAGTTACATTTGCAATGATCTTAAAAGGGGTGCCCAATATAGGCTGAGATTAAACCCGTTGAACCTGGAACAGATAATGCTGTTTAGGGACAAGATTTTCGACAAAACAGAAAATCTGAGTATATCCATTCGAATTTCACCTCTTTGATTCGATTTTCACAAACTTAATTATCCCATTTGGGAACATAGAATGAAACAACTTGTTGTTTTTTTTATCATGTGTGCTTCAATTGCCGCATACACACAGGAAAAGAGTATTTTAAATGACACCATTAATCTTGATGAGGTGTTGGTAAAGGCCACAAGGGTAGATGACAAAGCACCATTTGTTAGGAGTAACATCACAAAAGAGGAAATTGAATCCAGAAACCTTGGGCAGGATATTCCTGTTTTATTAAATTTTTTGCCCAATGTGGTTTCTACATCTGATGCCGGTAATGGAATTGGGTATACCGGAATAAGAGTCCGTGGGAGTGACGCTTCAAGGGTCAATGTAACGATTAATGGTATTCCAATAAATGACAGTGAATCTCACGGAGTATTTTGGGTCAATCTGCCTGATTTCGCAAGTTCTACGCAGAGTATGCAGTTGCAAAGAGGCGTTGGGTCTTCTACCAATGGCGCAGGGGCCTTTGGAGCAAGTTTGAGCCTTTCAACCAATGGAATTCGTGAGGAGGCCTATGGAGAACTTGGATTTTCTGGAGGTTCCTTTAATACTCTTAAAGCCAATATACAATTTGGTTCTGGAATCATAGGAAGTGAAGGGAAGTTTAAATCAGAGTTTACAGGAAGGGTTTCTAAAATACAATCGGATGGATATATAGACAGGGCTTCGTCTGATCTTAGATCTGTGTATCTGTCGGCTAGTTTTTTCAGTGAAAAAACCTTGATTAAGGCAATTGCTTTTGGCGGTCATGAAATTACATATCAAGCCTGGTATGGTATTGATGAAGAAACCCTCAACACTGATAGAAAATACAATCCGGCCGGGGAGATCTACGACGAGAACGGTGTTTTAACCGGATATTACGATAATCAGGTAGATGATTATAAACAGGATCATTATCAATTGCATATCAATCATGACTTTGGGAATGACTGGATAGGAAACTTAGCTTTTCATTATACCTACGGCAGAGGTTTTTATGAGCAATATGAAAATGATGCCGATTTTTTCATCTATGGTTTTGATCCAATAATCGTTGACGAAGAAGAGATAAATTCAACTGATTTAGTGCAAAGGAAATGGCTGGATAACGATTTTTACGGAACAACCTTTTCAGTTCTTAAGAACTTTGATAAGGTAAATATGATTTTGGGAGGGGCTTTTAATCAATATGATGGTGATCATTTTGGAGAAGTGAAATGGGCCCAATACGGCAGCGAAATGGGCGATCAACGCTTCTATGAGAATACCGGTAAAAAAACTGATTTCAATGTTTATGCAAAAGGAGATTTTTCTTTAAATGACCGTTGGAGTCTGTTTGCTGATATGCAGTACAGATATGTGAATTATGAAGTGGACGGAGTCGATGAAGGGCCAGTTAATATTAAACTTGAGGATCAAAATAATTTTTTTAATCCGAAAATTGGGCTGAGTTATTTTCTTGATAAAAGCAGCTTCTTTCTATCATATGCCAAGGGTCATAAGGAGCCCAAAAGAGCTGATTATTTGGCTAACAATAATGTGAAACCAGAATCATTGGATGATTTTGAATTGGGCTGGAATTACAGCTCAGACAATGTCAGGTTAAAGACTAACCTGTACTTTATGAATTATGTCGATCAACTTGTTTTAACTGGTAATATAGACGATGTGGGTAATCCCATTGCAGATAATATAGGGAAGAGCTATCGATTAGGGCTGGAGATTGATGTTGCTCTCAGATTTAATGAAAAGTTTTCTTGGCAACCTAATTTGGCTTTCAGTACAAACAAGAATATTGACAAGTATTATGAATTTGATGGGGAACTGACCAATTTTGGAAATACGAACCTTGCTTTTTCACCAAGTTTTATCGCCGGAAGTAATTTTGTTTATGAACCTTTACACAATTTAAAAATTAGTTGGCTTTCCAAATATGTTGGAGATCAATATATGAGTAATATTGAATTGGAAGCATCGAAACTCGAAGCTTATTTTGTTAATGATCTTCAGGTTAGATATGAGATCACCATCAACAAATTGTTGAAATCGGTAGTATTCAGTGGTTTGGTCAATAACCTTTTTAACGCCAAATATGTGTCCAATGGATATTTCTTTACCTATGATGATACCTGGACCGATCCTGATCAGGTAACAACGATAACCGGAGCAGGATACTATCCTCAGGCCGAATTGAATTTTTTGTTAGGAGTAAATCTTAAATTTTAAGAAATAGGAGGATTTAATAATTTTAAGAAATATTATTAGGTTCTTGTTTAACAATAATGAACACAACTTTTGAAAGAAATTTCCAAACGATAGAGACCTCATAGATTTGTCAATAGAACTGAAGGGTTATGAATTGGGTTTCGAAAATGAAATGCTCCAGACACCTCTTAGATCACCTTCCTTAAAACCTGTTGCAAGGTCATTTGGGTAACGAGATTTGATGATGGAATCAGCAGCTCTTGAAAGTTCCTGATCAAGCCTTCCATGACAAATTAAACATTTTTTTTCTACAAAAATGGGGGCATAATAGTTTGGAATTCTGTTTTGGTCTAGTCTGACAATGGGATCAAGAGAAATACCCCTATCCAAATTCGCCTGAAATTCCTTGAGAATTGCCACTTCATTTTCAGAAGGTTTATTCAGGGGGTTTCTTATTTTCAAAGAGGTTCTTTTTATGGCCGCGCCATGCGTATCAGACATTTGTTGTGTAAGGGGAAGTGCAGCAGAATTACAAAATTCAACAGCTTCAACAAGCCCTCCGGATTTCATTTTTTTTGTCAATGTCCCAGACAATTCCGTACCCGTGCTTTTTGAAATCAATAATCCTTTTTCCCTATACGCATCAACCTCTTTATCAGACAAGGATGTGTTGCATGAGATCAGAAGCATCGAAAGAAGAAAAAAAACAGCTATTCTATGCATGTCTCATTGTTTTAGTTAACTTTTTTAAAGCCATCCTTTTCCCATTGCATGATTCCTCCTTTAAGGTCATAGATTTTTTTAAAACCCATATCTTCCATCAACCTGGCCGCACTTGCACTTCTTCCTCCAACCTTGCAATAAACATAAACGTCCTGATTTGTGTCAAGTTCGGCTATTAAGTCCTTAAAGTTTCCGGCTCTGAAATTAATATTGATCGAATTTTCAAGATGGCCTGAGGCATATTCCTCTGGTGTTCTAACATCGATTAGAAGGATATCCTTGTTAGCGCTGTTTAACGCTTCCGGAGAGATCAGTGAAATTTTAGAAGCTGAATCCTGAGCTGTGGAATTCTCATTTTGTTTCTGACCGCAGGATGCCAGACTTATGCATAACATAGCGATTAATACTATTTTTGAACTCTTGAATTTCATTATTTTGCTTTTGTTTTCTTTGTCTACAATGTTACATAAAAAAAGGGAGTATAAACTCCCTTTACTATCTAATCAATCCACATTATAATAATGTGGTGGGACAAACATAATCTGTCATCGGGGCTTCAGTTTCCTTGAGATCCTTAAATCCGCCTCTAACATCTGTTACTTTTTCTACTCCATTAGCCATAAATATGGAGGCCGCAATCAGAGAGCGATAGCCACTGGCGCAGTACAAGAAATATTCTTTATCAATATCTATTTCGGCGAAATTATCATGAATAAAATCCAGTGGGAAATTTTCAACACCTACGACATGTTCTGATAAATACTCAGATTCTTTACGCACATCAACGGGTTTTTCCATTTCAACATTAGCCAATTTCTCCGCAAATAAATGTGCAGATATTGAACCAATCATATCTGTTTCAAAACCATGGCTTTTCCAATTTGACAATCCACCTTCTAAATAACCCATTGTATTGTCATAGCCTACTCTAGAGAAGCGCGTTACAATTTCATTCACTCTATTTTCACTATCAGCAATAAAAATAATTTTCTGGTTGATGTCTTTAATAAGAGCTCCAACCCAAGGAGCAAAATTACCATCAATACCAATATACCAAGCTCCGGGAACTGTTCCTTCTTCAGCATATAATTCTTTATTACGTGTATCAACAACCAGAATATCTTTTTGTTCACTTAATTCTTTAAAAGTTACAGCATCCAGAGGTGTTGTTCCTTTATGTAAAATGTCTTCAATACTTGTATTGATTGTCTTATTCATTCTGACATTATTTGGGAAATACTGTGGTGGTGGTTTTAAACCTGTAGTCACTTCAACAATAAATTCCTCCTTTGTCATATCTGCACGAAGAGCATAATTAGTTTTCTTTTGATTACCTAAGGTGTCAAAAGTTTCACTGCTCATATTTTTACCACATGCTGAACCTGCTCCATGATTTGGATATACAATGATATCATCAGGAAGTGTCATAATCTTATTTCGAAGTGAATCAAATAAGAATCCAGCTAAATCTTTTTCTGTTAATTTACCTTGTTTTACTGCTAAATCAGGTCTTCCAACATCACCTATAAATAAACAGTCACCTGTACATACATAAGGTGTGTTTCCTTCTTGATCAGTAATTAAATATGAAGACGATTCCATAGTATGCCCGGGAGTATGTAACAAGGTTATTTTACCTTCACCAAGCGGGAATTCTTCCCCATCTTTACCATTATAAATATCATATTCTGCAGTAGCATTTGGTCCAAAAATGATTTTAGCTCCAGTTTTTTGAGCTAAGTCATATTGTCCGGAAACAAAATCTGCATGAAAATGAGTTAAGAACACATATTTTATTTGAGCGTTATCAGCTTCCGCCATTCTTAGATATGGTTCGGTCTCGCGAAGAGGATCAATAACAGCAGCTTCTCCATTTGACTCAATATAGTAAGCCATTTCAGCCAGGCATCCTGTGAATAATTGTTCTACTTTCATTGTTTTTTATTTTAAATTTACTCAAAGTTAATGAAAGGGGAATTATCATATGTAACACATGTTACCGGATTACTCCCCTTTTTTAACGATTGGATTGTTTTGTATATTCCTGAAAACTATATCGTTTGGGTAGCTCAAAGCAGTTTTCTTTGTAGCAATCAACAGCTTTCTGAATACTCATAAAGCAATGATCGTACCGAATTTTTTTCATGAGCTTGGATTTTACCAAGGTATCTCTTACAGGGCCCTTCAGACCGGTGAAAACGAGCGTAATATCTTTTGATGCAAAATAGTCATGTACTTCATCAAGGGCATAAATAGCGCTGCTGTCTAGCTCATTTAAGCTTTCGCCATCAATGATTAGCAATTTGAGTTCCGGACCTCTTTCCATTGCAAATTCTTTAAGTTTATCTTTGAAGTATTGAATATTGGCAAAATACAATTGAGCATCAAATCTCACAATCAGGATCTCTTCCTGAATGATGACCTCATTAAACCGTTTTACATTTCTGTAAAAATGAGTACCCGGTACTTTGCCAAGCACAGCCATATGGGGTTTGGTTGTTTTATAAATCAACATAACCAGGGAAAGGATAATGCCAAAGAGGATACCCTCCTTTATACCCACAAAAACCGTAATGAGCAAAGTACTGTTCAGTATAATCAGATCCCTCCTGTTATAGCTTAGTAAGTTTTTGGGCATGGAAAAATCCAACAGGCTGAAAGCGGCAACAATAATAATAGCAGCGAGCACTGCTTTTGGTAAAAAGAAAAAGGCTGGTGTCAGAAATAATAAAGACAAAGCAATAATAAAGGCGGCTATAAGCGAGGATAGGGGGGTCTTGGCTCCTGATTGGTCATTTACTGCCGTTCTGGCAAATCCTGCTGTGGCAGGATAGGTTTGAAAGAAGGATCCGACCATATTTCCAACACCCAAAGCGATTAATTCTTTGTTGGCGTTTACTTGATAATTATTGTGTTTTACCTCTATGGATTTGGCAATAGAAATGGCTTCCATAAAACCGATAAGACCAAGGGTTAAGGCAAGCCCTGAAATTTCTTCCAGTAAGGCCCTATCAAAGGACGGAATAGTAAATTCAGGCAGTCCTCTGGGGATATCTCCTAAAATCATAATCCCTTTAAAGTCAAGACGGAAAGAAAAAACGATAAGAATTCCAAGTACTACAATAATTAAGGATGCAGGGATTTTTTTACTGATTTTTTTGATACCTGAAATCAGGATGATGGAGAGTATTCCGATTAATGCTGTTGGCCAGTGTACATCCGAAAATTTATGAATCATTTCCAGGAACAAAATATGCATTTGATTGCTCCGGTCGAGATCCAGTCCTAAAAGGTTTCCAAACTGATTCATTCCAATGATAATTGCTGAGCCTGAAGTGAAGCCACTTATGACCGGCTTTGATAAAAAATTAACTATAAAGCCTAGACGGAAAATACCAAAAAGAAGTTGAAAAAAGCCAACCATAAATGCGAGTAATACTGCTAATACTATAAAGTGTTCTGATCCAATGGCGGCAAGTGCACTAATTCCTGAGGCAACGATCAATGAATCCATTGCAGCAGGACCAATTGCAAGTTGTCTGGAAGTTCCCAAAATCGCATAGACTATTTGTGGGATCATGGCAGTATAGAGACCGTAAATAGGGGGAAGACCCGCAATAATGGCGTAGGCAATTCCTTGAGGAATAAGGATAACCCCAATAGTCATTCCGGCGAACAAATCACTTTTTAACCAACTTCTCTTATAATTTGGCAACCATTGCAAGATGGGGATATGCTCCTTTACACGCATAAGCTATTGAAAATAAATGAGTTGAAGTTCTATTGTGTTGATATAAAAGTGAGTGTTAACATTCATGAAAGATACGAACTTTACAAGTGTCACAAATGCTTTTATCAAGCTTAGCGAAGATTTCGCGAATCGCAGTAGGTTTATCCACATAAAAATGTTCTTCCCCTATTTCATCCCTGAATCCTCCTTTTTTAAGGATTTGCTGGCTTACGATTTTTAAGCCACTAAAATATATACCTCCCCCGTTATCCTGCCATTTTTTAGCTTCAAATGCCAGCCAGGTTGCCCCGGCAAGGTCAATAAAATTGATCCCCTTCGCAATAATCAGTACATGTTTTACATCCCCTTTATCATATAGATTGGAAAAAAATTCAGAGACGACTTCAAGGGCACCAAAATAAATGGAACCATCTATGCGGACAATTTTAAGTTGTGGACATTCTTTGACTTCCGGATCTCGAATGATATTTATAAACCGATGATTCCTTGAGGTGCCGAGAATGGCAATATTCGGTTTGGCCGTTTTTTCCAAATAAAAGAATAAGGAAAGTCCAATACCTGAAAATAAAGCTGTTTCAAGTTCAAAGAATAGTGCCCCAAATAGGGTCGTCCCTAAAACTATTAGCTCCCTTCCACTACTTTTGATCACCTGTTTGATATGATGAAAGTCAATGAGGTTATAACCCACAAGTAAAATGATACCTCCCATGGCTGATTTGGGTAGAAAGGAAGCATATTGAGAGAATAGTAATAAAACAATCATCAGGAAAATTGCGGCAAATATGGCTGACATAGGGGTTTTGGCTCCCGCCTGATAATTCACCCCTGATCTTGTAAACGAACCGGATCCCATATAGCTAGAAAAAAAACTGGCGACAATATTTGATAATCCCTGTCCTTTGAATTCCTGATTGCCATCAATTCTCTGATGAGAAGACAATCCGATTGACCTGGCAATGGCCACAGCTTCAATCAATCCTAATAAGGCCAAAGTCAGGGCTCCCGTGCTCAATTCCTGAACCCTTGCTACTGAAAATTCAGGAACTCTAAAAGGTGGTAAACTCGATGGAATCTTACCAACATTTTCTATACCATTGGCCTCGCCACCTAAAAAATAGGCAAGAATACTACCAAGAACCATGGCGATGAGCATATAAAACCTGGAAAGAGGCTTTATAAAATTTTTAATGAGAATGGCAATCAGCATTGTTCCTATGGCTACAAAGAAAACATACCAATTCGTTTGATCAATGTTTAAAACAATTGTTTTTAAAATGGTGTAGAACGAGCTCCCTCTGGGGATCTCTAATCCAAATACATGTTCAAGTTGCTTGAATGCGATCAATACTCCCGCCCCTGCCGTAAAACCAATAATGACCGAATGCGAAACAAAATTTACCAACTTTCCCATCCTTGCAAGGCCCATTGCAAACTGAATAAAACCAGCCATAAAGGTTAAGACTAGGGTAAGGGCAACATAATTTTCAATGTCAGTTGTTGCATCTGCCATTTCACTGACAGTAGCAAAAACTACGATTGAAATTGCCGTGGTCGGACCGGAAATAAGGTGGTAGGAAGACCCAAATAATGCGGCAATAATAGGGGTTATCATGGCCGTATAAAAACCATAAACAGGAGGTAAACCAGCGATAATAGCAAAAGCAACGGCCTGAGGAATTACAATAATCGTTCCTGTGAATCCTGCTATCAAATCATCCTTCCAAGATTTTTTTGCCAAAGGCAACCAGATTAAAAATGGAAATAGTCTTTGTAGCATGAACTTTAGGTATTGATTAAATAAAAGATAAAATGCAAAAAAACACGCAATGTAGTCAGGCTCATTCTCATCGAATTGCCTGACTCCAAAACAACATTTTATCTCTCGTTAGAAGTTTGTAAAAAACTCTTTTTTATTTTATCAATTACACGATCTGCTAGATGTTTTCCTCGTCAAAAAGTTTGATGAGTTCATCGCTTGAGGGTCTTGGAGCACTCGCACTTACAATATTTCCTGCAGGATCAATAAGTATAAACCTGGGGATTCCATTAATTCTGTAATCTGTAACAAAATCAGATTTCCATCCTTTAGGAGCAAATAATTGAATACCTCCTAATTCCTTTTCTTCAACCATTTTTTTCCAATCTTCATTTGCCTTTTCCCAAGATCCGCCGTGAGACCTGTCATCATCAATAGAAACACTCACAAAAGCAATATTCTTTCCGTGATACATTTTTTCTACTTTTTTCAAGGAAGGAATTTCCGCTTTACATGGTCCGCACCAGGTAGCCCAAACATCAACATAGACATATTTTCCCTTAAGGTCTGATAGTGAAGTTCTTTCGCCATTAATATTCTCATATTCCACAAAAGCCGGAGATAAGGCTCCTTTTGGAAGTTCTCTTTTCATGGCTAGATCATTATTCAGGTATTTTTTGTAGGAACTAAGCATTGGATCAATACTTTTTAAACCGCTATTAACAATTGATGTGTCAATGTTTTCTGCTGAATTATAAAAATTGCTCAGGTCATTTTTTATTGATATAAATTTCTCTTCACGAGCCAGAGAATCTAAAGCCATGAGTTCATCAAGATCCAGTAATTTTTCTTGTAAAAGGGATTTTTCGGCTAAAAAATTGCTATGCTCTGCTCCATTTCCACTAAATGTAATCGATTCGTCAAACATTTTTGTATCCAAAGTCATGGCAAGGTCAAATCCGTTTTTTAAGTAAACAGAAGTAGATTCTCCTCCATCATAAAAAGAATAAACCCCAGGCTCCACCTTCAAGGTGTCATTAAAAGTTCCATCTTCATTTACTGTAATGGTTTTAGAATAGGTTTTGTTTTTGATTACTACAGAATCACTGTTCTTGTCGGTTATTTTACCAGAGATCACAACATAATCTTTCGGTTCAGTCTTGCAGGATACTATGGCCAATGCAACCAGGAAATAAGCAAATTTATTCATTTTCTTTTTTTAATTGGTTTCAACCGGCAAATATAGAAATTTTCCACTTTTAGAGTCTATTTTTGGCTTTCTTTAACATAATAAGTAGATTCATCAGGTCTAAACGCCCTTTTAAACCATAAGGGTCTTCTCAAACCATCAGGACCTGGTGCAGGACGCGTCAGCGACAGCCATTCCTTATAAATCTCATGAGATTTGTCTGTATCGACAAAAATATCACCATAGTGATCTTCCGGTCCGGGCTTTTCGATTCTTACCCTTTGATGCCAGGTATGCATGCCACTGATAGGGTCAGGATGAACGGCATGGGTGATATTCTGATGTACTCCTCCGTCTTTCCAAAAAATCCTTTTTGAATCTTTATCACTTGATTCAAAAGGTTTAATTCCTCGTTTTGTACTCATCTTCCATTTTCCTGAAGTCTTGTTTTCAATTTCAACAGTATTTGTAGCCCATCGATTTCCAACAGAGTCTTGTTCCCTGCGCCATCTTCCAATGTGATGAGAACAAGCCACAACTCCGGGTTTCATCGACTGGGTTACCCAAACTTTATCAACGAAATAGCCAATATCAGTATTCATTTTTACCAGATCGCCAGTTTTAAAATCCCATTTAGCGGCATCTTCAGGATGCATCCATATTGGATTTCTATTTGAGATTTCCACCAGCCATTTCGAATTCCCTGATCTTGTATGAATAAGAGTTGGCAGTCTGAAAGTAGGGACCAGCACGTATTCACCTTTGGATTTGTCTAATACATCATTGTGGATATGACTTTTGATATACGTAGGCGTTGAATATTCTGGCCAGTTCCAGTCTACCATGGTTTGAGAATAGAATTCATTTTTCCTCGAAGGGGTTGGAAAACCAACCATAGCCTGTCCGTTGATCATGACCCCGATATCTTTACCGTTCTTTCTAATAACGTCGTTTTTGGTATCAACTTCTGATCCTTTCAACTGTTCTTTGCTCAAAATAGTCTCATTCATTTTGTAAGACTCTCCTTTTTCAATTTCGAAGGCTCCATACTTTGACATATATTCAAATTCTGATATTCCTTCTTTTTTTGCAACTTCAGGTAATCCTTTGATTCGTTCAAATATATATTGATAGTATTCTTCAATCGTTATTTTTTCTCCCGGACGTTTTGGAGATTCAAAATGTTTCCGAATTCCCATACTACCATCGGGATCAATTCTCCAGCTCAATTCGATCCAGAACTCATCTTCTTCCCAAACTTCTCCAGGGTTCGCTTCATAGGTATATTGAACCGGAGTTCCATTTCTTCTGGCTGCTTCCCTTAATACAGGTTGTCTGAAAGCTACCCAGGTTCCACCGTGTGTGGCATAGGAATTAATGTCGTGGCGCTCGGGTGCCAGCCCCATAGGTAATACAAAGTCAGCAAAAAATGCTGTTTCGTTCCAAGTAGGAGTTAAGGCAGTGTGCAGGCCAAACTTTGATTCATCCATAAACATTTCCATCCAGGTAAATCCGTCAGGATAGGTCCAAACCGGATTAAACACTCTTGAAAAGTAAACGTCCATTTTTCCTCTGCCTTCCTTAAGAAAATGAGGCAGCAATTGACTCATTTCGAAAAAAGCCAGAGGATATTCCTTAGGAAAATGCAATTCATTCCATTTTTTTTGCGGTTTTGGAGGGTTTGGGACTTCAGGTTTGAACTTGTTCCATGAGTTAGGAGAAGTTCCTCCTTTCGCACCCACAGCTCCTGTGAGGACCGTTAGAAAATGAAGGCAGCGAGCCACTGCCCATCCTCCAAGATTTGACGCTCCTGCACTTCTCCAGTTATGGCTGGCAAACCGTTCACCGGCTTCCCCTATTTTTACAGCGATTTCACGGATCATATCCGCTTTTACGCCTGATTCCTTTTCGGCAAATTCGGGAGTGAATTCTTTGTATTCCTCCTTCATAGCTTGAATATAATTTTCAAAAGTGACGTCTCTATCAGGATGTTTGGCTGAAAGATATTCTTGCCAATTGGTCCAATTTTCAAGATAAGCTCGGTTGTATAATTTCTTTTCAAGTATGATAAGGGCCATAGCCAAAAGGACAGCAGCTTCGGTTCCAGGATACGAAGGCATCCAATAGTCACTCATAGAAGCTGTATTTGATAATCTGGGATCCATCGTAGCCAATTTGGCTCCTTTCATTTTTCCTTCAATGATCCGTTGGGCATGGGGATTAAAATAATGTCCTGATTCCAGATGGGCAGAAATCAGTAATATAAATTTGGCCTCGGCATGATCTGGTGAAGGTCTGTCATACCCGTACCACAGATTATAGCCAAATCGCGCTCCGGAAGAGCAGATATTAGTGTGAGAATTATGGCCGTCAATACCCCATGATGGCAATACCCAATTCATAAAACCTTCATGACCGGGTCTTCCAACGTGATAAGCTATTTCATTATGTCTGTCTTCTTTTAAGGCTTTTCTGATTCTGTCGGCAATGGTATCCAGAGCCTCATCCCAGGAAATTCGTTCCCATTCTCCTTCACCACGTTTCCCTTTGCGTTTAAGCGGAAATAAAATACGATCAGGATCGGTTACCTGATTGATGGTAGCAGGTCCTTTTGCACAGTTTCTGCCACGGCTTCCAGGATGATAAGGATTGCCTTCAAACTTTTTGATCTCTCCTGATGATTTATCTATAAATGCGGTTAAACCACAGGCACTTTCACAGTTGAAGCAGGTAGTTGGAACAATTTGATAATTTGTTTTCTTCTTTTTGGGCCATGCCTTGGGGTCAAATTCTATCCAGTTATTCCACTTCTCCGGTGGTGGGAAATTTTCATACATTTCAGCCACTTCTTCATCACTAAAATGACGCATGTCAGAATCATGTTCCTGATAACCCTCTTTATGAAGATCAGGAATTAGGCCTATTTTCTCGGCCAGATTTTCAATAAAGGATGCTTTTTTATAGCCCATGTTTATATATTTATACGTTCAAGACTCATTTTTAAAGTCTTTAATTTTTTAACTTCTTTTAGGCAAGAGGAATTCTTTGCGGAGCCTCTACCCAGATTTTTTCAGTAATGTAGATTCCAATGAGAACGAAGATTCCGGCTCCGGCCAGGATCAAAGGATTTGGAAAGAATTGAATCATGATCAAGGGCAAAATATTTCCAACTATCACGGTTCCAAACCAGAATAAGCCCTTGTATTGTTCTTTAAGGATCATATGAACCACTTTTTTTGCTGCTTTTGTTGGATGGGTAATTGTCATTTCGCTAGCAAGGGTAAGTAGATTCACTAGAAGGGAAATGCTAATAATGGTTCCTAAGGTCTCCATCCAACCTTCAGGTTGTATGACAACAGCCAGTATTGAAAATACTGCAGCTCCTGCAAGGACACTGTGTACAAGCATGTGCAAAGGAAGCGTTGGGCTTTGCCAAAAATCTCTTCCTTTAGCCTGAGCAAAAAGGAATGCGGTATAGATCGCTAGGATGATTCCAAAGAAAGCAGTTAAACCAAGAAGTAAGTTTTCAGGAATGTTCCATCCGAAAAATGTTGCAGCTCCCCATATGGTCATTAATAGTCCAAAAATGGAAATAGTATAGCCTCCTTTTACGAGCCAGGAGTTCCACTGTGGTCGAAGGAGCACATTGAGAAATCTATCAGGTCTGTCCAGATCCATAACTAAAAACAGCCCCGTAAGCCCTAAAAAGACCAAAGAGACACCCACAGATATAAGTTTGGTTGTACTTGAAATTTCGTAACCGAGTATTATAGCGAGTAACGGAACTAAAAACGCACCTGCTGCAATGGCTTTGGTAGTGACATAGGCCGATACTTCCCAACCCCAAAGTATTCCTTTGTCTGGAGTGTCATAAACCCTTCTTGCCTTGCCATTGAGCACATCTATATAATTTGGGTTTTCAGATTCTTTTTTCTGATAAGCAGCCTGTAACTCATTATCAATACTCATTTGCAACAAGTTAATATCATCATTAGAATGCATCAATTTTTCGGCAGCCTTGGCATAGTGGCCAACTCCTCTTGACTGTGAATTCCATAAGCCAGGCCCTGATCTATCAGTTGAATCAGGGTCAAGAGATTGATAATCTCCATCTATATAGAACAAATTGGGTTTAGTTCCTTTTTCAGGTTTTCTAACCATAACCTGTTCTCTGGCAAGTAACATGGAAATCTCAGTTTCAGGATTGTCCATATCACCGGCAATGATTGCATGTTCAGGACATACATCAACACAGGCAGGTGCTCTTCCTACCTCAACTCTATGGGCACAATAATTACATTTGGCCGCAGTTTTATTGTCCGGATCAATATAGAGCGCGTCATAAGGACAAGCCTGCATGCATGACTTGCATCCTATACATCTGTTATTGTCAAAATCAACAATACCATCTTCTCTTGTGTACAAAGCTTCAACCGGGCAAATTTCAACACAAGGTGCATCTGTACAATGGTTGCACCTCATCACTGAGAAAATTCTTCTGGTATTTGGGAAAACTCCCTTTTCTACTTGTTTTACATAGGTTCTGTTGACCCCTATAGGTACATCGTGCTCACTCTTACAGGCAGTGGTGCACGCATGACAACCGATACACTTTCTGTTGTCAATAATAAATCCGTATTTCATATGCGAAATGGCTTCGTATTAATGAGAATTCCTATTTAATTATGAATAGAGAAAAAGTGCCAGGACTTTATATTGGAGTTCCTGGTACTGTTTACCAAATTTAATGAAATACCCGATTTTGGGTTGTAACATTAGTTACTTAAAGGTACGCTCTAAAACTAAACTTTTCATAGTTTGTGGATTAATTTTTTCCTCTAAAGGCGAATGGTTATTTTTGTCAAAACGGATTTATGAAAATTCATGCACTTTTTTTTGGAATGTCTAAAGATTTGGCAGGGCAAAGCACGATATCCATTGAATTGGATGAAGGTTTAACTGTTAAGGAGTTTCGTGAACTATTACAACAAAAATATGTTTCGTTTTCAGAAATGGATACCTATGCCATTGCGGTAAATGAATCTTATGCTGAAGAAGGATTAATATTGTCAGATAAAGATACAGTAGCGATCATTCCACCAGTGAGTGGAGGCTAAATTATTTATGGAAAACAAGATTTTTATAAAGTTAACCGAAGATGAATTATCACTTGGCGAATGTTATGAATTTGTTCAGGACAATAGCAGTGGTGGTTTGGCTCTTTTTGTAGGTACGGTAAGAAACAGTACCCAAAACAAGCAGGTTATAAAGTTGGAATTTTCAGCCTATGAACCAATGGCAGTCAAAGAAATGAAGCTAATTGCCGAAAGGGCTGTTGAATTGTTTGGAATTCAAAAGATTTCGATACATCATGCGATTGGAATCCTCGGGATTGCGGAGGTTCCGGTAATTATAGCAGTTTCATCTGCACACCGAGATGCAGCTTTCAAGGCTTGTCAATTTGCAATAGATACTTTAAAAGAGACAGTTCCTATTTGGAAAAAGGAATATTTTGAAGATGGTGAAGTATGGGTCAATGCACATCCCTGATCATATGATCTCCATTTTTTTTAAAAGAAAAGAGGCATTCATGTTTGTGCAGATACCGTCTTTTAATTTATAATCGAAAAAAAGCTCCTCCTTAATGATTTTGGCATCAAAGAATTTATTTTGAATTTGCGGATAAAGCTTTTCTATATCACAGAGACTGAGATCGTGAGTCGCAATAATTCCGGTAGAACCTGATCTCACAAGTCTTTCGATAAATTTTCTTGATCCCAAGGCTTTGTCTTTGCTATTGGTTCCTTTTAAAATTTCATCAAGAATGATAAAATATTCTTGATCTTTCATTTGTTCTACAATATATCGCAACCTCATGATTTCAGCATAAAAATAGGAGCTTTCCTCAGCCAGAGAATCAGAGGTTCTCATGCTTGTGATCAATTTGATCGGCGAATAGCGCATTTTATTTGCACAAACGGGTAAACCGGTATTGGCCATAACCAGCCCCAGAGAAATGGTCCTTAGAAAAGTACTTTTTCCAGCCATATTGGCTCCGGTGATGATATGAAACCCTTTCTTGTTTATTGAAAAATCATTGTTCACCCTAATTTGTTTATTCAACAAGGGGTGACCCAGACTTTCCACAATAAGAACTACCCCATTTTGAATTATTTCAGGAAAGTGATGATCAGGATGATTGTATACATAATTGGATAATGATATATGCGCATCAAAGTAAGCAATAACCTCGAACCAATTCTCAACTTGAAATTGATAGGTATCAACCCATTTATCGATCTTGTATGTTTGACGAATGTCCCATAGGAAAAATCCATTACCAAGAAAACCAAAAAGCATATTATTTCTTTGATCGAAGGCATCCAGAATTTTTGATAAATCCTTAAAAATGATTGAGGCCTTTTTCTTTGAAGACCTGATCTTACGTATCTGATTTAAAGCTAGTGGTGAATTGATTGGCAGGTCTTCAATTTCTTGTAACAAGCTATGATATTGCTTGAAGGTATCCTTAATTTGGCCTGCATCAAGGTAGAGATGATTGATCCGTTTAAAATATGGAAAGGTGATGAATAGTCCGATAAAAAACCAGCCTACAACAAGATAAAAAGAAACCAAATCAAAAACTAATAGCAACGTAAAAAGGAGTGATAAGGAAGCGAAAACGATAGGCAGATACCTCATGATTGATGGAAGAAATGACCTGTAGTTATGAATCCATGAAATAATGGTATCATGATCAATTTCAACCTTGACCAGATTCGCCAATGCTAAAAATCGTTGTCTCCATGAAACCTTTAGAGATAGCTCTTTAATGACCTCTTGTCTGGATTCAATCTGATCTATATTATTCTCAAGAAGCAGTTGAGTTAAAGCTTTCCTTCCCGAAGCAGTGGCAGTTCTGTTGAGATACTGAAAAAAGGAGCCCTTGCCAAAAAGATCTATATCATTGCTGTAATAGTGACTGGGATCAATAAACTCAGATCCTTCGGGAAGAGAACTGTAATTACCCTTTAAGGCATCTATTTCTACCCCATTGATCTTAATCAATTGCTCGCAAAGTTTCCTTTCAGTTAGAAGAGTTTGGTACCTAAGTACAAGAAAAATAAAACCAATAATCAAAGAGACGATAATACTTGCAAATAGTGGTTTGTTATGATATGTAAAATAAGCCGTTGGAAAAGTAAGGAGAAATAATCCCAAACGCAGTACGCTAATAACATGGATCTTTTTTTTTAGCAGATCTCTTTGCTGCTCGATTCGTGTTTTTTCCTGTTGATAGAATGTTAGAGGTTCAGACATTGGGTCAAGACTTTTTTTTCTTCCTACCTGGATGAGTTAACTAAATTAATAATGATCAATGCCGTCTTTTAAACTGTAAACCAATAGGTCAGGAAATTTTTCCTTTATTTTTTGCGTGGCAGTATAGCTTGAAATCCCCTTTTGACAAATAACGACGACCTCAGTTTCTTTAAAGGGCTCTAGCTTGGAAATATCCAGACTCGAAAGAGGCATTCGCAAATCAACCGGAAAGGGATGGGGTACAGATTGATTTTCAATAACTGAGATGATCTTTATATTGTCATCGTGAATTCTTTTCTTCAATTCCTCGGCATCTATGAGTAAAGAATCATCCTGTACCTGACATCTGGCATCAAAATAACTGCCATTGTTAAATAAAGCTTCGACCTCCGTTAAGAGGAAGCCTGGTTGCAGCTTCATAACAAACTGGGAGTTTTCCATTGAATTATAAATAAGAATCTTATTAATCAACGGCTCCCCGGTTTCTGTTATAATTTTAATCACCTCATTGGCTTGCATCAATCCTATGATTCCAACAATAGGGTTCAATGTACCTATCTCAGAACAGTTAGGGACATGCTTTTGCGGTAAAGAAGGAAAGGCATCCCGTAAATGAGCGCTATAACCATCTTTTGATTTGACGTTAAAAACGCTTACATAACCATCATGCTTGTATAAAGAACCATATACAAGTGTTTTAGTTTGAAGTACACAATAATCGTTTAAAAGGTATTTGGTGCTAAGACTATCAGTACAATCGAGAACTATCGAAAATGGGTTTAACTGATCGTGTATAGAATTTTTAGTCACGGGCTCTTCTTCAAAACTAACCTCTACATATGGGCTTATTTCCTGAATATAGGTGCTAAGAATTCTAGCCTTTGACTTTCCAACCTGATCGTGTCGGTAAAAAACCTGCCTGTGTAAATTGCTGAGATCAATCTTGTCATAGTCGATTAAATGGATATGACCAATTCCGCTTGCCGCCAAATAAACTGCAGCAACACTACCCAGGCCACCACATCCTACAATGGCAATTTTAGCTTGATTAATTTTTTTTTGACCAACCACACCAATTTCTGGTAAAGTGGTTTGTCGGATGAATGTTTTTTCCTTGTCAGTGTGCATGGTAATCGGCAACTTATTTACCTAAATATTTTTTTACTGCAGTGAATTCTTCAGGTGTATTTACGTTTGTGATAAAGTCGTCATCTACTTCTACAAGTTTAACATCCGAATTGATCAAAACTTTCCTTGGGCATGAAATGCCTTGTGCAAGAAATTGTAACATAATAGGATAGGCTTTGGGTTCCCAAATTGTGATAAGAGGCTCTGGAAATTTCTTATTTTTTCCCTTTAGTGCTGTGGCCACTTTACTTGAATCTCTGTTAGTCATTAATCGACGAATCAGTTTTTCATCCGCATAAGGTAAGTCTGTGGCCATTACGAGCCAGGCTGTATTGGGATCATGTTGAAACGCAGAACAAATGGCACCGAAAGGCCCAAGCCCAATAAATTTGTCTTCGATGATATTATTTTGATCCAGTTTCTGTTCTTTCCTAACAGACAAATAGGTCTTTAAATTTAACTTTTCCAGCATCTCCAAGGAATACATGCGTTGCGACTTTCCAAAATAATCTAATAAACCTTTGTCTTTGCCCATTCGAACGCTTTCCCCACCAGCAAGAACCAGTCCGCAAAGTGGTGCAGTGTTCGTTTCAATCAACGTTAAGATATGTGTGCTGATATGATCGAGATCGTGTATAGAGTACACCTTCAATTTTTCGATGTTTGGATACTTTTCCTTAAGGAAATCAAAGATTTCTGATCTGTGATTCAAATTGATCAAAAAGGCAATATTATCAAGCTGATCAAGTCTTTTTAGAACAGAAGCTTCCTTTTCCGCATCCAGAATGAGTATCTGTCTGGCTCCCGGGTAATGATTTCCATTAATAAAAACCATATCATAAGCCTGCAGCAAAGCCTTATCGGTATAAGGATTCATCTTGTAGCCTCTGTGATTCTTTAGATCTCCTGAATCATGAAATGTAAACTCGTCAAATAGTGGCGCCAAAGTTTCCTTGTCATGAGATGCATCGGCATATGCCACTTTATATCTATTGTTGATCTTTGCCGAGACCTCCTTGACCAGTTCTTTAATGATGGAGCATTTAGTTCCAAGAACAGCCAGTTCAAACGGAGCTAATTGACCAAATTTTCGTCTGCTAAGCTTTGCATGTTTCTCATGTTTTTTCATCAATAAAATCAAAAAGTGGATTAGTGCTTAATTATTCAACTGCTAAAATACTTAATAAAGATGATTTCATGAATTTCTGATAAAATCTTTGTGTTTTGGTGACGATGATCACATTGTAGTTTTAATTTTTTTTCGTAACTTCATGTCTTAAACAAAGAAGTATAAAAACATATTTCCCTCGATATGAAATCTTCATCAAAAATCGTTGTTCCCTTTATTCTATCCTGTTGTAGGTTGGCTTAAATTGTTTTGAGTCAACCCTAACTACCGTAAAATTGAAATGACCAATCAGCGCAATGAACAGTTGATTTATAGGCCATAAAAACATATGTAAAAAAATAGAAATTCTAAAATTTTAAATCATGAAAAAAACCTTAATAGCACTGTTTATGTGTTGCATGTTTTTCAGTTTTTCATCCTGTGATGAAGATGATGTAGCCGGACTTCTTCCGAATTTTGACGTCAATCTAAATGAAACCGAAAGCATTTCAGTTAACATAGTCCAAACCAATGGCGATTGGATTACCTTTTCTGAAAAAACTAGTTTAAGTATTGAGAATGACGATACGAAAGACTATCTCAACAAGATAAAAAAAGTTAAGATTACAGCCTTGAGTTACAAAATCATCAATTTTAGTGGAGATCCTATTGGTGAAGTTGATGCTTCTTTTTCGGTGGCAAATGAAGTTTCATTGCAGAATGCCTTTGTTGTAAAAGTTTCAGCAGATAATCAAGTTGTATATGAGATAACCGAAGTAGATGAGCTTACTCGAATTGGAAATGCTTTACTAGCTGGAAAAACAGTAACCGTTGAATATTCTGGAAGCGCATTGTGCGATGATGATAAGATGGATTTTACAGTTGAGGTGAACTTAGTTGCAAAAGTGACCATTGATCCCTAATTAAAAAACAACCAGCAGAGGAAACTTTGCTGGTTATTTTTTTGGCAGGGGTTCATTAAAAATATCACTTTTCCCACCGGTTTTTTTGATAACAGATATTTCTTTGATGATCATATTCTGAGAAATGGCCTTACACATATCATAAACCGTTAAGGCCGCAACACTGGCTCCTGTTAATGCCTCCATTTCGACCCCTGTTTTCCCTTCCATTTCCACTGCGCATAGGATATTGATTTCTTCTTCATTCAAAAATTGAATGTCAATGTCTATCCCGTCGAGTGGCAGAGGGTGACACATTGGGATGAGATCAGAAGTTTTTTTTACGGCTTGCACTCCAGCTATGATAGCGGTTTGAAAAACTGGACCTTTTTTAGTATGGATTTCAGAGCCATTCAGCAATGCAACAATCTCTTTACCCAAAAACATTTTTGCCTGAGCTACAGCCCGCCTTTTCGTTATCTTTTTATCAATAACATTGACCATTTTCGGTTTGTTATCTTTATCTATATGAGAAAATTTATTCAAAACAAGGGTTTTAATATCTATATTGAATTAATGGGAAAACGTCACCTTTTTTAAACTCGGCCTTGTTGGATGGTAATTCCAAAAAGCCGTCATTTAGTGTTAAATTGGCGAGGTCTCCTGAGCCATTTCCTGCTTTAGGAAAAGCCATAAGCCTTCCATCTTTGTTGACGATCTTAACCTGTAAGAAATAGGTCAGTTCAGGTTTGAAAAGAAAATCTTCTCCCAGAATGGCAACGTTTGGATTTTCAAAATTTAACTGAAGGCTTTTGTGAAGCCATGGCACAAAATATTTAAGACAACTTACAAAGGTAGACACCGGGTTTCCGGGATAGGCAAAAATCGTTGTTTGATTTTTTTTTCCAAACCAGAAAGGCTTTCCTGGTCTTTGACGAACCTTATGAAAATGTTTGATTACCCCTAATTCGTCAAGAATTTCAGGTATAAAATCAAATTTACCTTTGCTCACAGCACCACTGAACATGAGCACGTCATATTTCTTTAAGAGTGAACCAATTTTTTGCCTCAGTTGTTCTTTGCTATCACTAATATGGAACAAATCAGGTGTAATCTCAAATCGTTTTAAAAGTGAATACAGCGTATGAACGTTACTTTTTCTGATCTGGTAAGGTTTGGGGAATTCGTGAACTTCCACAAGTTCATCCCCTGTCGATACAATGGCTATTTTTGGTAATGCAGCCACTTGAACCCTTGATTTTCCAACGGTGGCCAAAACACCGATTTCTGCAGATGAAATTTTTGTATTTACAGGGATTAAAACATCATTTTGTTTGCGATCTAATCCTTTTTTATGAATATTTTGGAAGTATTGAACCGCTTCAGAATTGACATGAGCTATCCCTTTTTCAATTCGGATCAATTCATAGGGAACAATGGCATCTGTTCCTAGTGGCAGCATCGCACCTGTCATGGCCTCCAGGCAATTTTCATCATTGGTAAGGGTCAATTGTTCACTGCCTGCTGCTTGAATATTTTCGATCTTAAAATGTCGAATTCCCGATTCAAAAACAGATGTCTTTAGAGCAATGCCATCCATACTTACCCGGTCAAAGGGAGGCATTTCATGATCGGCTTTTACCTCTTCCTTTAAAACTCTTCCCAAAGACTCCTTGAAATCGATCTCTTCTATACCAAATTCACAGGTTTCTCTAAGGACAATATCCAAGGCATCTTCTACACTGATTAATGTTCCTTTAACCTTCATAATTATTAACTATCCACCAATAGTGGACATACTTTCTGAAACGTTATTCGATCTTCTATTTGCTTCCGCAACAAATCCATTGATTGGTTTTTGCTGTACAGTAGATATAAATAATTGCTTTAACTCATCATCGCTTGCGCCTTTTCTAATAAAATCTTTGATATTAAAAACACCATCATCGAAAAGGCAATTTTTGAACAAGCCGGTTGCTGTAATCCTGATCCTATTGCAGTCGGTGCAAATTGTTCTGGTAAACGCCGGAATGATTCCAAAGGAGCCTTTATAGTCTTTGATTTTAAAATTTTTTGAAGTTGAAGATTTCTTGGAGATAAGATTTTCTACTTCATCATAATGCGAACTGATGGTTTGCAGAATTTTATTGTAATTCCATACCTCTTTAACCTCTCGTTGTCCTTTGCCATTAAAAGGCATTTCTTCTATAAATCTGACAGAAACCTTATCCTGTTTGGTCAATTCTATAAAATCAATAATTTCATTCGTATTCACTCCTGATTGAATGACTACATTTAGTTTTAGCGTTAACTTACTTTTTAAAAGGTCATGATAAGTTTGCAAGACTTGTGGGAAAACATCCCTTCTTGTAATTTCAAAAAACTTTTCCCTGTTTAGACTATCTATACTGAGGTTCACTGCATTGATCTTCATTTTTTCAAGACCCTCAATATGCTTGGAGATTATCGCACCATTTGTGGTGATATTAATTTCCTTAAGGCTTTTATTGAACGATAAGGACTCCAGAAAATTCACGAAATCCTTCCTAACAAAAGGCTCTCCACCTGTAAGTCTTACTTTATCTACTCCTAATTCACTTAAAACCCGTGTAATTCTATACATTTCCTTATACGTAAGCAATTCTTGCCTTTTGACTATATCAATACCTTGCTCAGGCATGCAATACTGGCAGCGCAGGTTGCACCTGTCTGTTACTGCCAAGCGCAGGTAAGTGATTTTACGGCCGTATTTATCTACTAATTGATTCATGAATTGCTTTGGAAAATTGGAGGTTAAATGTACGAAAATGACCTAACTAAATGCTTCGTTTCAAAAATTAAGTAACCATGGTAGTATTGATTAGTGAGGTAGTTTATGTTTTACTGCATGATAAAGGAAGGCACCAAGGTGCGCCCCAAAAAGAACAACAAGGATTGAAATCACACCTTTTCCAACAAGGATGTACATTGGTCCGGGACAAGACCCTCCCAGTGCCCAACCAAGGCCAAAAATGATTCCACCAATCAAATTTCTTGGAATACCCTTTTTCTTAGGTGCTACAACAATGGGCTTCCCGTATAAATCTTTAATAGTTTCGTTCTTAAAAAAGTACATGAGTATCATCCCTATTGCCACCGCAGATCCTATAACACCATACATGTGAAATGACTGTAATTTGAACATTTCATAGATTCTAAACCAGGAGATCACTTCGGCTTTACTCAATGTAATTCCGAATAAAATACCCACCAGCAAATATTTGATATATTTCATTATTAGTTTTATTTAGAATATATAGGGTAAAATCAACCAGGTCATAATTAGTCCTCCAATAAAGAACCCGCCAACAGCTATAAAGGATTCCATAGATAAACTACTTAAACCAACAATCCCATGCCCTGAGGTACATCCCCCGGCGTATCTGGAGCCAAAACCTACCAAAATTCCTGCGACTATCAAGATTAAAAAACCTTTGACTGAAAGCATGGCGTCAATACTAAAAATTTCATCCGGTAAATAAGTCTTTCCAGCATTTTGAATGCCAATTTCCGACAAATCTTTAACAGTTTCAGTATTAATGGCAACCGTGTCATTTGGCGTTAGCCATTGATCTGATATAAAACCTCCTACAATTAAACCGATAACAAAAACGAGGTTCCATTTGTTTTTCTTCCAATCAAATTTGAAAAAATCAACAAATTTACCTGCACCACCCATAGCACAAACTGTCTCAAGATTCGATGAAACGCCAAATTTCTTTCCAAAGAAGAACATGAGGAACATGCAAACCGCAATGATAGGTCCTGCCACATACCATGCCCATGGTTGTAATATAAAATCCATATTCTATCTACTTTAGTGGTAAAAATAAATTATTAACTACCGAGTCAGGTAACTTTTGTTACAAATCAAAAATCCAAAATATCAATCTTGTTTCTGTGCAATTTGATCCTTCCTTCATTTTCAAGCTGCTTCAATAAACGGGAAACAACCACTCGTGATGTGTTGAGGTCTATGGCAATTTCCTGATGAGTGGTATGCAATTCAGTACTTCGCATAATCTGTACCTTGTCAACAAGGTATTTGAATAATCGCTCGTCCATTTTTAGAAATGCGAGGGCATCAATAGCTTCCAGCATCTCATTCAGACGTAAATCATAGCTGTCAATTACAAAGGTTCTCCATGACTTGTACTTTATCATCCATTCCTCCAGTTTTTCCACCGGAATAAAAATGAGCTCAGAATCTTTTTCTGCGATCCCCCTGACCTTGCTTTTCGTGCTTTGAATACCACTGCCAAAAGTAATGGTACAGGTATCACCTCTTTCCAAAAAATAGAGAACAATTTCATCTCCTTTCTTGGTTTCACGACTTATTTTAATGGCCCCTGTAAGTATAAGAGGAATATGATGAAACGTATCTCCGATATCAAGTAACAATTCGTTTTCCCGAACTTTTTTATACGTACCAACTTCGGCAATTTCATCAATTAATTCCTTTTCGAAAACAACACTGTAATATTCTTGCAGTTTTTCTCTGATCATAGTTATGATAATTAAGGGTACAATTTATGAAATATCTGGAAGCTGATCCTCAATATAGTTCAAAATAATTTCTGTGGCACCTTGGTGCTCATCGATATAGGATTTGGTGATATTTCCAAGTTTCTGTCGGTATTTTTCGTCCTGAATAAGTTTTGTGAAATGCATACTTAATTCCTCTTCACTATTGCCCACCAGGCAAGCTCCGATTTTGACTAAATCCTTGGCCTCCTCAAATTTGTCGTAAACCGGACCTATAATCAATGGGATTCCGAATACCGCAGGTTCAAGTACGTTGTGAACCCCTTCCTTACCATAACCTCCTCCAACATAAGCCAGATCAGCATAACTATATATCTTGGTTAAAAGGCCAACGGTATCTGCAATATAAACCTGAGCGTCGGTTTTGACAAGTCCTTCAGAATAAAGAGAGGTCTTACAGAGTAGTGCCGTCTTAAGTTTTTCGATTTCCTTGGGATTTATATTGTGAGGAGCTATAATATAACGGATGTCATTGTTAGAATTTTGATTGATAAAATTGACCAGATATGATTCATCAATTGCCCAGGTACTGCCTGCAACCAATACAATTTTATTTTTTGTAAATTCTTCAAGGAAATCCAGTTCATTGTTTTGCCTCAGAATTTGCGCAACTCTGTCAAAACGAGTATCTCCACTAATAGTCACTGCGGTGACACCAATATTTCCCAAAAGTTTTTTAGAACTTTGATTTTGAACAAAAAAATGGGAGAAAGACCTCAGTGAATTTTTCATCCAATCGCCATAGGGTTTAAAAAATAATTGGTCGGGCCTAAAAATACCTGAAACCAGGATCGTCATAATTGAATGCTGCTTTAAAACCTCAAGTATGTTGGGCCAGAATTCATATTTTACGAAAATCGCTAGGCTTGGATGCACCAGGTCAATAAATTTTCTCGCATTAGCAGGTGTATCTACCGGTAAATAAACAACGATATCTACCTCCTTATAGTTTTTTCTAACTTCATAACCGGAAGGAGAGTAAAAGGACAGAACTATTTTATATCCCGGTCTCGATTTACGTAAATTTTCGATCAGGGGCCTTCCCTGTTCAAATTCACCCAAAGAGGCACAATGGACCCAGATAGTTTTGTCTTCTGGTGCGATTGCAGAGGTCAATTTGGGAAACGTTTCTTTCCTTCCACCAACAAAAAGGGCTAACTTCTGATCAAAACCAGCGAGAATTTTAAGTACGATTCCAAAAAGGGAAATGGCAAAATTATAAAGGTATTTCATTTGTCAGCTAAATTAAAAATTTAGAGGAAGAGCGCGCAAAATATTTGTATTTTTGTCAGGCTAAAAGGTGAAATAGAAATTAAAATTAACCAAAATGAATAAAATCCAAATGGTTGACTTGCAGGGTCAATATAAGAAAATCCAACCAGAAATCGATCAGGCCATCAATGACGTGATCGCTTCAGCTGCCTTTATCAATGGACCTGAAGTTAAAAAATTTCAATCTGATCTGGAGGAATATTTAGATGTTAAACACGTTATTCCTTGTGCTAATGGAACTGATGCTTTACAAATTGCAATGATGGGTCTTGGTTTGGAGCAAGGCGATGAAGTGATTACTGCAGATTTTACTTTTGCAGCAACAGTTGAGGTTATCGCCTTACTCAAATTAACACCGGTTTTGGTTGATGTAGATCCCAAGACATTCAATATTGACCTTGAAGCGCTTAAAAAGGCAATTACACCCAAGACCAAAGCCATAGTACCGGTTCATTTATTCGGTCAGTGTGCCAACATGGAGGCCATCCTTAAAATTGCGGAAGAACATAATTTGTATATAATTGAAGATACGGCTCAGGCTATTGGAGCTGATTTTACCTTTACTGATGGATCTACCAAAAAGGCTGGTACTATAGGTACGGTGGGAACCACTTCTTTCTTTCCTTCTAAAAATTTAGGATGTTATGGAGATGGTGGTGCTATTTTTACGAATGATGATGAACTGGCTCATATCATAAGAGGTATGGTGAACCACGGGATGTATACAAGATATTATCACGACGTTGTGGGTGTTAACTCTCGATTGGATAGTTTGCAGGCCGCTGTATTAAGATTGAAACTTCCTCATCTCGATGACTATTGTGCGTCCAGAAGAAATGCCGCTAGGTATTATAACAATGGTTTTAGAGATAATCCTAATATCGTAACTCCGGTAACGGAAAAATGCGGTGAAATATGTGATACTTGTAATTGCCATGTTTTTCATCAGTATACCTTAAAAATAACCAATGGTAAGAGAGAGGCCCTTCATCAGCATTTGATGGATAAAGGCATTCCGAATGCTATTTATTATCCTGTTCCATTGCACAAACAAAAGGCTTATGTGGATGATCGATACAGAGAAGAAGATTTTAAAGTGACTAACGAGCTGGTCGAAACCGTTATTTCATTGCCCATGCATACAGAATTGGAGAAAGAGCAGCAAGATCTGATCATTAAAACAATAATGGATTTTGTCTAGGAAACTATGATTATATGCCAGAAAAATGAAGATTTATTGAATTGATATGAAAAAAAATAAAATACTCGTTACCGGAGGTTTAGGTTTTATAGGCTCACATACCGTGGTCGAACTTCAAAGTGAAGGGTTCGATGTGGTTATTATAGACGATCTTTCAAACACCAGATTGGAGGTATTGGATGGAATTTTCGCTATTAGCAATATACGACCCGAATTTGTAAAGTTGGATCTGAAAGAAAAGGAACAGGTTGCCACTTTTTTTGAGGAACATAAAATTGACGGGGTAATTCATTTTGCTGCCTCCAAGGCTGTAGGAGAAAGTGTGGAGCAACCCTTAAAATATTATGAAAACAATATTTCAACACTGGTTTATCTCTTAAAGAGTATGGCTAAGAATAATGTACCACACATAATATTTAGCTCTTCCTGCACGGTTTATGGCCAAGCTGATGAGCTTCCTATTACCGAAAATGCTCCTGTAAAAAAAGCAGAATCTCCATATGGAAATACGAAGCAAATTGGAGAGGAAATCATTCACGACCTAACAAAGGTTGAAGATCTTACTGCCATAGCCCTCAGGTATTTTAATCCTATCGGCGCTCATGAAAGCGCACTTATTGGAGAGCTACCGTTAGGTGTTCCCCAGAACCTCATTCCTTTTGTAACCCAAACAGCAGAAGGTATAAGGGATGAATTGTCAGTTTTTGGTGATGATTACCCTACCTCTGACGGAACGGCTGTAAGAGATTATATTCATGTGGTGGATCTGGCAAAGGCACATATCAGCGCCATGCGAAGACTGCTGGAAGGGAGAAATAAATCAAAAATGGAATATTTTAATGTAGGTACAGGAAAAGGCAGTTCCGTTCTGGAAGTAATCAACACGTTTGAAAAGGTGAATAAAGTAAAAGTTAAATATAAGATTGTTGAAAGAAGAGAAGGAGACATCACCGCCGCTTATGCCAATACAATTTTGGCCAATGAAGAATTGGGATGGAAGGCTTCCCTTGGCTTGGATGAGGCTTTGGCCTCTGCCTGGAAATGGCAGCTAAAGCAACAATAAAGGAGTAAATGATCTATTGATATAAATGCGTAGTATGACAAATTCAAGTAAAAAAATTCTCGTTACAGGTGGGGCCGGTTTTATAGGCTCTCATGTTGTACGTCTTTTCGTAACAAAATATCCACAGTATAAAATATTCAACCTCGATGCCCTAACCTATGCAGGAAATCTGGAAAATATCAAGGATCTTGAAGATGCGAGCAATTATGAATTTATCAAAGGCGATATTAAGGACGGCGATTTTTTAAAGGCTTTGTTCAGCAAATTCCAGTTTGATACGGTAATTCATCTGGCTGCAGAGAGTCACGTCGATCGATCGATTACGAATCCAAATGACTTTATTGAAACCAATGTTTTAGGCACGGCTAATCTTCTCAATGCGTTTAAGGAAATTCATGCCGGTTCTTTCGAAGGAAAATTATTTTATCATGTTTCTACAGATGAAGTTTATGGTTCTTTAGGGAAAACAGGACTTTTTAAAGAAACCACTCCATATGACCCTCAGTCGCCATATGCATCTTCTAAGGCCGCTTCTGATCATTTGGTCAGGGCTTACGGAAACACCTATGGCCTGTCGTTTATGATAAGTAATTGCTCAAACAATTATGGCGCCAACCAGTTTCCTGAAAAGTTGATTCCTTTGTTTATCAATAATATTAAACATAGCAAATCGCTTCCGGTTTATGGAGATGGTAATTATACACGTGATTGGCTTTTTGTAGAAGACCATGCCACGGCCATTGATGAGATATTTCACAAGGGTAAAATAGGAGAAACCTATAATATTGGAGGCTTTAATGAATGGACGAATTTGAATCTGATCAAACTGTTGTGTAAACTAATGGACGAAAAATTAGAGCGACCTAAGGGGAGTTCAGAACGATTGATCACTTATGTAAAGGATCGTGCCGGACATGACAGGCGCTATGCGATAGATGCAGGTAAATTAGAACAGGAATTGGGATGGAAACCAAGCGTGACTTTTGAGGAGGGCCTTGAAAGAACTCTGGATTGGTATTTGGCCAACGATGAGTGGTTAGAGAATGTTACCTCAGGAGCCTATCAGGACTATTACGAGAAAATGTACGATTAGGTCAATTCCTAAAAATCAAATTTATATTTTACGCCTCCGAAAAATTGTAACCCTTGTACTTTAAAATTGGTATAAACCTGATAGTTATTGCTTAATAGATTATTGACGTTAATAAAAATATCGAATTTATCATCAATTGTATAAACGCCATTTAGGTTGATATCAAAGTAGGCTGAATTCGTAATTCTAGTGCTTATGTCAGGAATTATGGACAAATCGTCTTTTCTGTCTGAAGAAAAGAAAAAGTCGGCTCCTGCACTCCATTTTTTTCTCGTGTATTTAGCTATAAGAGTAGCTTTCAAAAGAGGTAAGTTCCAGGCTTGATCCTCATTTTTAAGGCTGTAGGAGTTAAAATCGAGATTCCCCCCAAACTTAAATTCTTTGAATAGGTCGAAAATTATCTCTCCGTTGAAATAGATAGTATTCACATCGTCATAAACTACCTGAAAAGAATTAGCTGCCTGGTAGCCTTTATCAACCTCATTACTTCCATCTGTCAGGGAAGGATTTAATTTATAAAGAGGTTTGTTTTTTTCATTGATATAGGCTGCTTTTAAATTGAAACGTATTTTTGAATTTAAGAGTCCCTTTATTCCAGCATAAGCGTTATACTGTTGATTGGTTCTTTGAATGTACAATGTCGGTGACACAAATGGGTTTTTCTCAACGAAATTTTTATAACTGTTTTGATGAAGATCTCCAACCACTCCTGCATAAGCGATCAACGCTTCCTCGCTAATGTTATAGGATGCCGTTACATTTGGATAGATATAAAATTTACTTCCTTCAAAATTATTAGTGATGCTGTAATAGAACCTCGCTCCAACATTTAGGGTTAAATTATCTCGTAAAACTTCAAAGTTCGGACTAAACCCTATATTGAAATATGTATAGCTCAGTTTCTCGGTCTGGAAAAAATCATTTTCAAATTTCCCATTTAGTAGTTCCAGACTGATTTCAGAAGACATTAATTCTTGTCCAATAGGGAAATCGATCACAGAATTGATTTCAAGATGATTTTCCCCGCTCTTGAATTTATCTGAAAACCGGCTAATAGAAACGTCTCCTTTGTGGATCAACGCATCAAAGAAATCAATTTCGCCTTTCAATGACAGGTCTGTATAAGATTGTTTTTCTTCAATAGAACTGATGGTGGTTTCTGAATAATTTATTTCATCAGACAAACCATACCAGTTGTTGGAAAGGTATTCCAGTTCCCCTTCAACTTTCCAGTCGAAAGTTCGTTCTGATTGTTTGTAATAAAGATTTACATTCAGATCTTTGAAATCGTCATTTAAAACAATTCCATCAATGCCTCCCCCAGAAGAATGATAATTAAAAAACCCTCCGAAATCATTGTAATTGGAGGAATTGCTATGTGCAAAAATCTCGACAATAGGGGTGCTGTAATTTCCATAACCAAGGGAGATATAGTTATTGTAGAATCGCTCTTTCGGTACTCTTTGCAAAGTTTTTGCCTTGCCTTTTGCAGGGGTAAAGGTGGAGGCTACAGGGATCGAATTGATGGAATAGGAAATGTCCTTTTTCCCTCCAAGATCAATACTGTCGATCTGAGGTTCAGCATTGATCTTAAACGCTTCAGATACTGTTGGTGAAAAGGCCTTAACCACATTGATCTCTTCTGTGGTGATTCTTTCTTTTTTCTTTTTTTGAGAAAAAATCATGCCACTGATCATTAAAAAGATAAGAATTATGATGTATCTAGTCATTTGTTCGATTCCGATTTTACTTATTCTTATTCAATTATAACTGATGAATTGGTTTTTGATTCCTGAGCCTTAATTCTATTCAATTCTGAACTTGCTTCCTCAACGAGGTCTTCAAAGTCAGAAAATTTCTGTATGATACTTTCAAGTATATATGTTGCCTGATAGGCGTCTTCAAGTTCATAAAAATTCTTCGCCATAATAACTAATCCTTTACCTCCCCAATATCTGTAGGGTGATAATTCTGAGGCGAGCTTTTGAACTGACACATTAGACAATTTATAATTGCCTTCCTTATTTTTAAAAAAAGCATCGTAATAGACTGCCTCCGCTTTCAATTCACCGTTTGCAGTTTCTTCAACTACTTTAAAAGCGTCCTGAGCCTTAAGAAAATCGCCCGTTTCAAAGGCAGATCTCGCGATAATGATCTGTGCGTCTGAGATGATCTTAGGTTCTAATTTTTGATGTTGCATCACCATTTCGGCATATTGCACAGCTACTTTGAAATTTTTCAGCGCATAGTTTCCTTTCATCAGGTTGCTTTGGGCAAATATGATATTCTGGTCGGTTTCTGCTTCTTTTTCCAATCTTGAAAGCACTGTAACGGCCTGTTCCCAGTTTTCCTGATCAAGATAAAAATAGGCCACGCTAACCAGCGACTTTTCGGTGTATTGGTTTTTGTCTTTATCGAGAATGAATTGGTAATTGGGGACGGCCTTTTCAAGTTGATCAGATCTGTTATAGGAATCGGCCAGAAAGAAATTTGCTGTAAGCGCATTAGCCCCTGAAGGAAAACGTTCGAGATATTTTTTAAGGGATTCAATGGCTTTGTCAAGATTATTTGTCAGATAGAATTGTTCAGCAGATGAGAACATAGCGCTTTCGATTTCTTCATCGGTCACATTTACAAAATCCACATTTCTTATAAAACGTTCATACTCATCAACTCGACCCTGTTGCACATAGATTTGTTTGGCATTGGCAATGGCTTCTTTAGCTTCCTCCGTTCCCGGATAAGTATTCACAACGGTTTTGTATTTGTTTAAGGCCTCGTCATTTTGATCTGCATTGAAATAGACCAGCCCTTGCTTCAACAATGATTTTGATACTAACGAACTCATTCTGTAATTAGTAACAACCTCATTATAAGCGTCCATAGCCTCATCCGTTTTGTTCAATTTCACATATGAATTACCCAATTCATAAAAGGCGTCATCCCTTAATGTGGATTTCAGATTGACCTCTGTGAACTCAAGTAGGGTGCTTACCTTTTTATCAGTTTCTCCCATATAACCATAGCAAAAGGCAATTTGCAGTTGTGCATAATCAACATCCAATTCATTGGCCTCTATTACTTTTTCATAAGCAGGAATAGCTTTATAGTAACTGCTAAGAGCAAAAAAACAATCACCAAGCCTCAGGTAACTGTCATTGATTAATTTTTGATCATTTCCCTCGCTGATATATTCGTTAAAATGACCTCCTGCCTGATTGTAATCTTTCATTTGAAAAAAAGTATAAGCCAAATGATAGAGTATGATATCATATTCTTTTGAATCCTTGGCTTCGGTCATTGAATGAAAAGTCTGAAAATTACTTAAAGCTTCTTCATATTTCTTTAATCTGTACAGAGCCTCCGCTTTCCAAAATAATGATCTTGCATGATAAATCGAATTGGAGGAGGTTTCTATTGAAAGATTAAAATTCTCAATGGCCACCTTATACTGCTGTTCCTTAAAAAGTTGTACCCCATATAAAAATGCAACTTTGTGATAAGCGTCATTATCCTTTGAGTTTGCATTTTTAAGGTATTGAAGAGCACCCTGATAATCGTTGACTTTTATATAGGCGCTGATCAGGTATTCTTTTATTTCAGTTTGGTCAATTTCATCCGGATAAGCATCTAAATACTCCTGAATGACCTCAGCCACGCTTTTATAGGGATTTCCAATTTCATAACTCAATTTCGCATAATTTAACCAGGCATCCTTTTTAATTCCAGCATTAAAACTCATTTGCTTGGCATTTCTAAATGCATTTAAGGCCTCCTGTTTCTTTTCACTTTTAAGATAACATTCGGCCAAATGATAATAGGCATTTTGTGAAACCGCATTATTACCATCTATGATTTTAGTAAACCAGATGAGAGCCTCCTCATAATCTTCTTGCTGATAATAGGCGTAACCTAAAAGGTAATAGTCAGTATTATTCCATTTGCCCTTTTTACCTTGATATTCCAACAGAAACGGGACGGCCTTTTCAAACTCATTCAGGTTAAAATAACTTTCTCCAATAATTTTGGAAAGCTCAGACTTTTGAATACCATTTGATTTTTCGAGCAAAGGAGTAGCAGCGTCAATTGCTTCCTGAAATTTACCGGTCTTAAATTTAATATTAGCCATATAATATGGGATATCATCATCAAAACTTTTATTATCGGCAATCTGATTCAAATACTTATCAGCCTCTGCATAATCATCGTCCTGATAGGCCATGTATCCAGAATAATACTTTGCTTGTGCTCCGTACTTTTCTGAATTTAAGAGTTGTGAGAAATATTTTCGAGAATTGGCAAAACTTCCCACCGCGAATAAGGCATAAGCTTTTTTAAATGTAAACTCTTCCTGATTATAAAGAGTAAGATGACTGTCATTAACCTTATTGAACCATTTCAGCGCATAGGCATAGCTGCGGTTGTTAAAATAATAATCACCAACTTCGAGAAAAGCAGTATGTCTTTTTGTGCTTGTTGGAAACTTTTCGAAAAAAGCATTCATCAATTTGTCTCCATCTTTTTGCTTGAGTCGAATGGCACAAAATGCCTCATAGTAATAGGATCTGGCTTTTAATTCGGAGGCTCCGTCAAAGGTGTTTTTTATTTTTTTTAAGATTAATTGAGACGCAACATAATCTCTATTTGAATACAGTTGCATGGCGTGGTTGTATTGTTCAAGGTCATGGGTGTAAATAACTGATTTCTGGGCGAAACCTTGAAAAGCAGAAAATAGCGTGAAAAAAAGTAATATGTTGAATAACTTCATTGAATGGAATCCCTTATAAAAATCAAAAATAGCACAATAGATTATTTAGCTAACGTCAAAAAACTAATAAATTGTAAAATTGTTAATTAGTTAAACAGATTGTTGAAAAGTAGCTTTGATTTATTGAAATTGACTAGGATTCGTCAATAAGTTCTTTCATAAACTGGTTAAAATCATCGACGAATTCTTCATAGTATACTTCTGTAGCAGGGCCAGAAAATCCGGTGTGAATTCTCCTTACTTTGCCTTTCTTGTCAATAATAATAGAAGTGGGGAACGACATTACCTTATTGAGCATGGGTAAAGATTCAGAAGCCGATTTCGTCGTAGACGTTCCGGCTATAAGAAAATCATAAGGAACATTTAATTTTTCCTTCATCGTTAAAACCCTGTCCCGGGCATATTCAAATTCGGGTTTAATCTCATAGGCCAGCCCTATAATTTCCACTTCTTTTGATTGATTTTTGTTGTACCATTCGGACAAAAATTTGGTTTCATCCATGCAGTTTGGACACCAGGTACCTAATATTTGAAGAATAACAATTTTATCTTTATATTTTTCGTCGTCAAGGGAGGTCATTTTTCCATTGAGATCAGGGAAAGAAAATTCAATTTTATCATAACCTTCTTTAAGATACGTCAGGCTGTTCGCATCTGGTAACTTAGCCGTATCATTTTTTACTGAAACAAAGGTTTTATAACTTGTTTTGCCTGACCAGAACTCACCCTTTAAAATGGAGTCGTTTTCCTTAAAAGCTCTGAATTTGTAGATATGATTTCCGTCGAAACTATACAGATTCATCGTGTCTTTTACAGTGTATCCGTCCAGGTAACGATAATCTCCGGTTTTGCTTAAAAATGTACCTCTTAAGGCCTTTCCCTCTAATTTAAATACTCCGATAGCAGAATTTTCTTTTCCTTCTTCTGTTTTAAAAGTAGTTTCCCATGTTCCGTCAAAAATATTCGAACTTTCAGTATTGTCAAAGCGTCCTTCCCTGCCATAGATAGCCTTGAATGGCAGCACATAATTATCTGCGTAATTCTTGGTATAGGAGCCAACAAGGCTGTCCTCATATATTTTGGCTTTAATACTAATGTCGAAGATATGCATGTTGAAAAACAACGAATCTCCTAGAATATCGATCCCGTCAATATCGAGTCTTTCAGCACCATTGATCAATTGAATCTTATAAGATCCTTCATTTTTAATCACCTCAAAGTTAAAAGGAATCCTGTTTTCCTGAGCTATTATTTCTCCTCTCCAAACGCCAGATTTTAAACCTAACTCTGGCAGTGGTTCTTCGCATGAGCCTAAAATCAGTATAATTCCCAATAAGGCGAGTCCTTTTATTACATATTGTTTTGTAAGAATTTTAATTTTCTCCATTTTCTTTGACTTTTTTTATGCTTTAATAATGGTTTTCACATTGCTTTGTACAGATCTTTAATTCAGTCGCTAATATTAGCAATTCCTCTCAAACCAAAAAGTATTTTACTCTTTAAAGCTTTGTTAAAAGATAAATCATCAAGTTTTTGCCTCCCTGTTGACCGAAACGAGTCGCAATCTGACCTCTATAATATCTTTTTTAATGACTCATAATATTGTCTCAACGAATTTTCTTGGAAAGGGAAATATTGGGCAGATTTAAAAACAATCAACGGAATCCATTATAAGGAACTTTACTATTTGAAATTTAAACATTAAGTTTGTCCCTCTTTAGTTTGAAAACGATTTTGAAATAGGAGAATAGTATGTTTTTATATGACTGATAAAAGTGAAATGCTTCAATTAAAAGATGCCACAATATTCCAAAGGGAAAATCTCATTTTGTCGAATATAGATCTTGATATTGATAAGGGAGAATTCAACTACCTCATTGGAAAGACGGGGAGTGGAAAAAGTAGTTTAATGAAAACACTCTATGGGGATTTACCATTACAGAGTGGTGAGGGATCTATTGTTGGCTTTGATCTTGGAAAATTGAGAGAAAAGGAGATTCCCTATTTGCGCCGAAAAATTGGCATTGTATTTCAGGATTTTCAATTATTAAACGACAGAACTGTTTATGAGAATCTCTTGTTTGTCCTCAAGGCAACTGGATGGAAAGGCAAGAATCAAATTGATGTCAAGATCAATGAAGTGCTTGAAAAAGTAGATATGAAAACAAAAGGGTTTAAAATGCCATATCAACTTTCTGGAGGTGAACAGCAACGTGTTGCGATAGCAAGAGCCCTGTTAAATACTCCGGAAATGATACTTGCCGATGAACCTACAGGAAATTTGGACCCTAAAACATCCGTAGAGATTATGAATGTTTTGGAGGAAATCAACAAGGCCGGAATTACCATTTTAATGGCGACACACGACTATGCCCTTATCCTGAAATTTCCTCACAAAACAATTAAATGTGAAGGAGGTAAGATCTTCGAGGTAGTTTGATATTATAACAGGTCTAAAAGAATTTTTGAATTTAATTTATTATTATATACGCTAAGCATTTCATTTCTTAAGGCTATTTCTTTTTCTGTAAAATCCTTGTCCATAATTTTTATTAACTGATTCGCTATTTCTTTTTTATCGTTTGCAAGGATACATAATGACTCCAAACCTGAGCCATCGGTTACTTTAGAATTCGCAATGACATACCTGCTTTGAAAAAGCGAATTGATCAATTTTAATTTTACACCCGAGTTGTTGAAAGAGAATAAAACATTGACATGAGCCCTGTGAAATAATTCCAGAAGTTGGTTGTTATCCTTTATTGAGATAAAACTAATATTTTTATATTGATCTATCTTAGATAACAGCTTTTTGTCAGTGCTTTGACCGGCAATAACCAAAGGATAGCGAATAGTCTTAAAAATATCGATAAGAAGCAGGGCAGCCTTCATATTATCAGTGACGGTTAAATTTCCATGAAACAAGGCAAAATATCCTTTTTTAGACAATTCATGTACGTTTTGGTTTGGATGAAACGGGGGTAAATAGGTTACTTTTTCACCAAAACGTTTTTGAAAATACGCGGCTTCAACTTTTGACAGGGGTAAAACCTGATCACAATGTTTCAAAACATTCTCATAATATTTTAGCCTTACCGACTCTAACCAATAGTAGAATTTTTTAAGAACATTCGATTCATTGCTTGCGAGCTGCTTATAATAATGATGTTCAATATTATGGGTTCTGACGAGTTTTTTTCTGTCTTTAAACAGTTTTTTCCTTATTGTCAGCGTAGTATGCAAGCCCTCAAAGAGAATGGGAGCCTCGATTCGTTTCAGGTTTTTGACCAATTGGTCACTACTTCTTGATTTCACTATATAGGGCAAATGACTTATGGCTTTAAGAACCGAAGTCTTTCTTTTATAATAGTGCACCTCGGCACAATAGTCTTTCAGAACTGATTGTTCTTTCCTTCCATATTTAAAAACATGAAGGTAGATTTCAGCGCCACTTCTCGATAAGTGTTGGATCTTGCAGAACACATCCATTACACCTCCATAGGTTGCCGGGAAGGGTACGTCAAAACAGATAATATGTAGTTTTTTAGTCAATTTGATTGATAAATTCAATGAATACTTTTTTTTCGTTCTCCCAATTCAATTGCCGGGCTGCCCTGATTAACGCTTCCTGGTAATCAATTTTATGCTTAATAATATTTTCTATCGCCAATGCCAGGCTTTTAGAATTTCTTTGCGTCAGGCATTCTCCAATTGCATATGCACTTATAAGTTCCTTAAGTAAAGGAAGATCAGACACCAACACAGGAATTCCTGCATGTACATAGTCAAACACCTTGTTTGGTAAACAATACCTGTAATTCAATCCTAAATCTTCCTCAAGACTTAGTCCAAGATCAGCTTGTTTGGTAACGTTCACAAGTTTCTCCGGTAGTAATTTTCCAAGAAAAATGACACGATCTTGTAAATGATTTGCGGCGACCTTTAATTTGAGTTGATCCATAATATCTCCATCACCTGCCAAAACCAACAGGTGATTTTTTAAATAGGGCATGGTATCTATCATGAGCTCCAGTCCGCGACCTGTATTCAAGGCTCCTTGATACAGGACCATTTTTTGATTTTTATTTAGAGTTACTACAGGGTCAAAATCTTTTTTCACAATGGCTTTTGGAACATTTTTAATCACTGTTACCGGTACTTTATATTTTGAACCATAAATATCGGCTAATTTATGATTCACCGTAATCACATTTTTTAGTTTAGGAAAGATGAAACGCTCCAGTTTCATCCAAAATGATCTTATTTTGGGTCTTGATATCAATTCGGGAACCTCAGTAAAATATTCATGACTGTCATAGATTAATTTACAAGAAGTCATTTTACTAATCAGAAAGTTTGGCAAAAGAGTATCAAGATCATTTGCGTAAAGCAGATCCTTTTTTAAAAATAGCAATTTAAAAAATAACCTCAGATTATATTCTGCATAAAACAAAAATCCTTTATTGAATATAAGATGAAATTTATATGTTTTATACGGGAGATTGATTTCAAGACCGTTTTTCAATTTTCTACCAATTAACAATATATCAAATCCCAACTCGTTAAAAGAATCACACGTTCTAAGTACGCGTTGATCGGTTGCTAAATCATTGGTTACAGATATGATGATTCTGTTCAAAAGCCTGGAATTAGTAAAGATTGAGAGTTTAGATATTTAAAGATTATAATTGTGAGTGTAAATATATTAAATATTATATTTGCTGGTCTAATCAAAAAGCGTGAAAAAAAGAACTTTGAGCAACTAACACTTTGAGCAATGAATTTGAATAAAAATATTGAAGATCCCAATTGGTACGCTATTTTCACCAAGCCAAGATCAGAAAAAAAAGTGCATCAAAGAATGCTGGATCAACAGATTGAAGCTTTTTTGCCCTTGGTTAAAACAGTAAGACAATGGAGTGATCGAAAAAAGACGGTTGAAGTTCCCTTGATATCTTCTTATGTTTTCGTGTATTTACCTGAAAATGATCTTTATAAAACTCTTCCTGTACAAGGAACGGTTAATGTCTTAAAATATTTGGGAAAACCTGCAAAGATCAGGGATGTCGAAATCGAAAATTTAAGGATTTTAAGTGGTACTGGTGAAAATCATCAGATTTCAAGCTCTATAAATCTTTCTAGCGGGGATGATGTTGAGGTCATAAACGGGCCTTTTATGGGATTAATTGCAACCTGCTTAAGAGAGGGTAAAAACCATAGAGTTGTTGTTAAAATTGACTCTTTGGGAAGTTGTTTCAATATAAATATTCCTTTGAGTTTTTTGAGAAAAATTGGAAAAGCGGAAATTGTAAAAGTATAAGTATGAACATTACAGTGGTAGGATCCGGTTATGTCGGTTTAGTTACGGGAACATGTTTTGCCGAAATGGGCAATCATGTTACTTGTATTGATATAGATAAGGCCAAAATTGATAAACTTAAAAAAGGGATTATCCCTATATATGAACCTGGTTTGGAAGCCATGGTTTTAAAGAATGTCAAAAATGGAAGCTTACGTTTCAGTACCAATCTGGAAGATGGAATGAAAAAAGCTAAAGTGATTTTTATTGCTGTAGGAACACCTATGGGTGAGGATGGATCGGCAGATTTACAATTTGTTTTAAGTGTGGCTTCTGAGATTGGGCAAAAAATGCATAAACCAATTATTGTAGTTGATAAATCTACGGTACCTGTTGGAACCGCAGATAAGGTCGCAGATGCCATTGGCCAGGAACTTGAGAAACGCAAAGAGGATATTGAATTTCATGTGGTCTCAAATCCAGAATTTCTTAAGGAAGGAGCCGCTCTTCAAGATTTTATGAAGCCCGACCGAATCGTGATAGGAGCTGATAATGACGTGGCTTTTGAGGCCATGAGAGACCTTTATGCGCCGTTTACCGTCAACCATGACAGAATGATAGAGATGGATGTGAGATCGGCAGAAATGACCAAATACGTTGCCAATGCGATGTTGGCAACTAAGATTTCTTTTATGAATGAGATTGCGAATATTTGTGAATTGGTTGACGCTGATGTGAATCAGGTTAGAATAGGAATTGGATCGGATTCGCGAATTGGCTATAGTTTTATCTATCCGGGAAGTGGTTATGGAGGTTCCTGTTTTCCAAAAGATGTAAAGGCTTTAAAGAAAATTGCCAAAGATCAGGGGTATGAAGCAGGGTTGATTTCATCTGTTGAAGCCGTAAATGACAGGCAAAAATTAGTGATCGCAGAAAAGGTTGTTAAAAGGTTTGGAGAAGACTTATCAGGTAAAATATTTGCACTTTGGGGTTTGGCTTTTAAACCGGGAACAGATGATATGCGGGAGGCACCTGCCATCTATATTGCTAAGGAATTGGTGAAACGAGGAGCTAAAATAAAAGCCTATGATCCAAAAGCCATGCACGAAGCACAGTCTTTTTATTTAAAAGATACACCTAATATTAGCTATTATGATTCAAAGTACGAAACCTTGGGTGATGCCAGCGCCATGATACTTTTGACCGAATGGAAAGAATTTCGTTCGCCGGATTTTGAAGAATTAAAAATGAAATTGATTGAGCCAATCATATTTGACGGTCGAAACCAGTATTCCCATCTTAGATTGGAAAGCAAAGGTTTTGAATATTATCAAATCGGTAAAAGGGCCGAAAAGACAAACATCTAATGTGCTTTAAATAAGAAGTATACATTTGGATAATTAAAATAAATAAGTATATTCGTTGAAATAAAACCCTCAGTTATGAAAAAAATTATTGCTTTAATTTTGTTTATCGGATTGTTGCATTCCTGTGCCTCAAAAGAAGACGTCGTTTATTTTAATGGTATGAGCAGTGCTGACAACTCAATTGGTTTAGACAGCTATTCGCCTACCTATCATATAGATGATGAATTAGTCATTATAGTAAACGCTCTGGATCCAGAGGCAGCCAGACCGTTTAACAAGTCTTCTGTAAGTGTATCTCTTGATGCTCTTGATGCTCGTGGAAGGGAAAGAATTCAGACCTATCGAATTGATCCTGATGGAAATGTTAATTTTCCCGTATTGGGCCAATTGAAAATGGCTGGGTTAAATAGAACTCAGGCAACGGAAATGATGCAAGGAAAGTTATCAGACTATATTAAGGATCCCATTGTAGACATAGAAACGGTGAACTATAGAATCACAGTTTTGGGAGAGGTACTCCGACCAGGAACTTTTACCGCAATTAATGAAAGAATAACCATATTGGAAGCCATTTCCTTAGCGGGAGATCTTACCATATATGGAGAAAGAGAAAATGTTCTGGTGATTCAGGATTACGACGGAAAGAAAACGTATACAAGAGTGAATTTAAAATCTGATGAATTATTTAATTCTCCGGTGTATTATTTAAATGATGTGGTTTATGTAGAGCCAAATAAAACAAGAGCTAAGGGTTCAGCTATTGGGGCTCAGACGGGGGTGTTATTATCCGCTTTTGGCCTGCTAATCTCGGTTGCGGCATTGACTGTTACAGTAATCAATTCTTCCAACTCAAACTAAAACTAGAAAAAAGAGCTCCTATCAGGAGCTCTTTTTTTCCATATATTTTATTTCAGTTGTAATATTGGCAAATTGACGGAACATTTCCATGACGCCACAGTATTTCTCATCAGATAATTTCACGGCCTTTTCGATCTTATCTTTTTTCAGGTCTTTTCCGTAAAATATGTATTCGAGATACACTTTGTGATAAATCTTGGGGTGTTCCTCTGAAAGTTCTCCGGTTACATTGATTTCCAGGTCATCAACTTCTGCTCGCATTTTCTTTAAAAGGGATACGATATCCATTCCGGTGCATCCTGCCAGTGAAGTTAGCATCAAGGCTTTTGGCCTAACGCCTTTTCCTTCACCACCAGATTCTGGAGCAGCGTCAATTTTGAAATTTCCTCCCAATGTGTCAGCATTGAAAAGCATGTTTCCCAGCCATTGTGTTTTAATTTCCTGTGCCATATTGTTTTATATAAAAATAATTGTTTAAAAATAGATTAAGTGATCATAGTGATCGGTTCGTTATCCTTAAGGGAAGCTCCTATTCCATTTTTGGTGGAATAATAGATCGTTCCGTTTTTTATAGTCACCCCGGTGGCGATATCCTTACTCAGCAGTAATGCTCCATCCATATCAACATAATCAAGAACAGGTACTAAATGAGCAATGGCAGATATCCCTATTGATGATTCAGTCATACAACCTACCATAGTTTGCATATTTAATTTCCTGGCTCTTGTCAGCATTCGTCGCGCAGGAGTTAATCCACCACATTTTACTAATTTAATATTTACACCATGAAATTTTTCAAAACAAGCGTCAATGTCAGCTTCAATTTGACAGCTCTCATCTGCAATAATTGGCAAGGCAGAATGATTAAAAACATGCCGAATACCTTCTAAATTCTCAGCAGCAACAGGTTGTTCCAGAAATTCAACTCCCAGTTTCTTTAATTCAATGGCATTCTGTAGTGTTTCCTCAACTTCCCAGGCGCCATTTGCATCAATTCTGAATATGGCATCGGTATGCCTTCTTAAGGCCCTTATGATATCAAGATCCTCCTTGGTTCCTAATTTGATTTTATAAATGGGCCAGGGGGTTTCCTTCATTTTAAGGAGCATATTCTCGACCTTATCTATTCCAATTGTGAAATTCGAAAGGATATTATTATCGATCCGATAGTTCCAGTATTCATATAATTTTTTTCCAATCCTGCGCGTATAGAGATCATTGTAAGCTATGTCAAGTGCGCATAGAGCAAACATATTTTCTTTTAACAAGGGATACATCCTTTCCCAAAAAATTTCCGGAGTTTCTTTAAGCCCGTATTCTATTTCCTGCTTTACCCTGCTAAGGTCATGAATCATTGCATCAAGGGTTTGATGATAATAGGGGTTTTCAGAGGCTTCCCCGAAACCTGAAAACTCACCATCTTTTAACTCTACTATTAACACTTTTTTACTGTCAAACGATTGCCGCGAGATGGTAAAGGTGTGTTTTAATTGTAAATTATATGTACGTAGAATGAGTTTCATAGCAAAACATAAAACCTTTAATGATTATTTTTTGAATTTCCTTTTAGAACGATCACAATTTCACCTTTTGGAGGATGTTCAATAAAATGATCTTTAACTACCTTTAGCGTTCCTCTTCGTGTCTCTTCATATAATTTTGTTAATTCCCGGGAAACAGAAACCATGCGATTTTCTCCAAAATATTCTTCAAATTGCAGAAGAGTTTTGATCAATTTATGGGGCGATTCATAAAATATAATGGTTCGGGTTTCTTCAGATAACATTTTTAGCCTGGTTTGCCTCCCCTTTTTGACAGGCAGAAACCCTTCGAAAATAAACTTATCATTAGGAAATCCACTATTGACAAGGGCTGGAACAAAAGCAGTGGCACCTGGTAAACATTCTACTTCAACGCCCTTTTCAATGCAAGCCCTTGTAAGTAAAAAACCAGGATCTGAAATAGCCGGGGTCCCGGCATCCGAAATAAGAGCAAAATTTTCCCCGGCAAGAATTCTGCCTACAATACGATCGACCATTTTATGCTCGTTATGCATGTGATGGGAAAGCATTGGGGTACCAATATTGAAATGCTTGAGTAATTTACCAGATGTTCGCGTATCCTCGGCCAAAATAATATCAACATCTTTCAAAACTTTTATAGCTCTTAAGGTAATATCTTCAAGATTCCCAATAGGTGTGGGCACTAGATAAAGTTTTGAAATTTGAGCACTGTCTGAATTCACGAAACTAAGTTTTATGCAAATATAAAGTTAATTAAAAGCAAATGACATTGTTCAAGTCATTTCTGTATCTAAAATTACAATACGGGAATCATGATCAAATCGAATTAAAAATTGTTTAAAAAGGGCGACAACTCTTAGCTAATTGATTAAATTTGCAGCTTCAATAAAATGGACATTACTATGTACAGAAGTCATAACAACGGAGAGTTAAGATTGGAGCATGTCGGTACGGAAATTCACTTGTCCGGTTGGGTTCAGAAGGTGCGGGACAAAGGATTTATGGTATGGGTCGATCTCAGAGACAGATATGGCATCACACAGTTGATTTTTGATGGTGAAAGAACAGATGTCAACCTAGTTGACAGTGCCCGGTCGTTAGGACGTGAATTCGTTGTAAATATTAGTGGTAAGGTGATAGAGCGGGAAGCCAAGAATGACCAAATGCCCACTGGTGACATCGAAATTTTAGTAACTGATTTAAAGATCCTGAACAAATCGAAAACGCCTCCTTTTACCATTGAGAATGAAACCGATGGAGGAGATGAACTAAGAATGAAATACAGGTACCTTGATATTCGTAGAAATCCGGTTCGGGAGAATCTGATTTTTCGTTCAAAGGTTACCATGGAAGTAAGGAGTTATTTAACAAAGGAAGGATTTATTGATGTGGAAACGCCATATCTTATAAAATCAACACCTGAGGGAGCCAGAGATTTTGTGGTACCGTCAAGAATGAACGAAGGTCAGTTTTACGCCTTACCACAATCTCCTCAAACCTTTAAGCAATTGTTGATGGTTGGAGGACTTGACAGGTATTTTCAAATCGTAAAATGCTTTAGGGATGAAGATTTAAGAGCCGACAGACAGCCAGAATTCACACAAATAGACTGTGAAATGGCATTTGTAGAGCAGGAAGACATTCTCAATACTTTTGAAGGCCTTGTTAGACACCTTTTAAAGGAGATCAAAGGGGTTGATATAAATGAATTTCCAAGGATCACTTATGAAGAAGCCATGAAAACCTATGGCAATGATAAACCAGATATTAGATTTGGAATGAAGTTCGGCGAATTGAATGATCTTGCTAAAGGTAAAGGATTCGGTGTTTTTGATGCTCAGGAATTAGTGGTTGGGATAGCAGTTCCGGGATGTGCGGGATATTCGAGAAAACAGCTCGATAAGCTAGTGGATTTTGTCAAAAAACCTCAAATAGGAGCGAATGGCCTTATTTGGGTCAAATACAACGAGGACGGAAGTTTTAAATCTTCAGTAGATAAGTTTTTCGATCAGGAACAGTTAAAAAGCTGGGCCGATCGGTTGAATGCAGAAAAAGGAGATCTTTTGCTTGTAATGGCTGGAGCAGACAATAAGACCAGAACCCAGCTGAGTGCGCTAAGAATGGAATTGGCCGAGGAACTGGGCTTGAGAAAACCTGATGAATATGCACCCTTGTGGGTTGTAGATTTTCCTTTGCTGGAATGGGATGAAGAGACTCAAAGATATCATGCCATGCACCATCCATTTACATCTCCAAAACCAGAGGATATGAATTTATTGGAAACAGAACCAGGAAAAGTACGTGCCAATGCCTATGATATGGTGCTCAACGGAAATGAAATTGGAGGAGGTTCTATAAGAATATTTGATAAGGAAACACAGTCGAGGATGTTCGACCTTTTAGGGTTTTCGAAAGAGGAAGCGAAGGATCAATTTGGATTTTTGATGAATGCTTTTGAGTACGGGGCGCCACCTCATGGGGGCTTGGCTTTCGGTCTTGACAGATTAGTGGCTATTTTAGGCGGACAGGAAACGATAAGAGATTTTATTGCTTTTCCTAAAAACAATTCCGGTAGAGACGTGATGATTGATGCACCCTCAAGAATTGATGAAGTCCAATTAAATGAGTTGCATTTAAAACTGGATTTATAGTAAGTCTAGTTGTACTTTATATTTTTTAGGTTGAAAAATAGATGAATAAGATGATTTAATCATGTTATTTTCAACCAAGTGTTAATTATGCCGGAAAGCAAACGATTTTTAATTAAGTTTTTAAAATGGAGATATAAGCATATTTCCAATAAACATTTTATTAGTATAGCTAGTGCTGTTATTGGTTTCTTAGCAGGACTGGTTGCGGTAACAATTAAGAATTTAACACATTTGACTCAAGAGTTGCTTGAAGGAGAATTTATCAGGGAGTTACATAATGTGTTTTATTTTATTTTTCCGGTTATAGGTTTGTTTTTGGTGCTGATAAGTATTAAATACATTGTTAAAAAACCCGTTGAACACGGCATTCCTTCTACCTTATATGCCATTTCCAAATTAAAAGGACTAATACCGCGCCGTAATATGTGGTCTTCTTTATTAACGGCCCCTTTAACCGTTGGTTTTGGAGGATCTGTAGGATTAGAAGGACCAACGGTTGCAACTGGAGCTGCCATAGGATCCAATTTTTCTCGTTTGTTCCATTTGAATCAAACAACTCGAACCTTGCTGATCGGTGCAGCTGCGGCTGGAGCGATGGCTTCAATATTTAAGGCACCCATAGCAGCAATCGTTTTTGCTGTTGAAATATTTAGCTTGGAACTGACCATGGCCTCCTTGATACCGCTATTGTTGGCTTCAATTACTGCAGTTTTAACTTCCTATTTCTTTTTTGGAGATGATGTTTTGCTGCATTTTCAGGTACAGGATAAGTTTAATTTAGCAGATGTTGGTTTTTATATTTTTTTAGGAGTCGCTACTGCCATGGTTTCCATTTATTTCAGCAAGGTATATTTTGGGATAGGGAATTTTTTTAAACGATTTAATAGTCCTTATAAACGTTTATTGATAGGAGGTATTTTGTTGGGAACAGTGGTCTATTTTATTCCACCTCTTTTTGGGGAAGGGTTTGTTACCATAAACAATGTGCTTAAGGGTAATATTGATGCTGTTGTTAAAAACAACATATTTCATACAGTAACAATATCTGGGTTGTTGTGTCTTTACTGGTGGGTTTGGTATTGTTTAAAGTTGTGGCCATGTCATTCACCTTCGGTGCCGGAGGTATTGGTGGAGTGTTCGCCCCAACACTTTTTACAGGAAGTGTTTTTGGCTATTTAACTGCAATGATGATTAATAACAGTAATTTATTCTCTCATCAATTGTCATTAACCAATTTTGCTATGGTGGGAATGGCTGGTTTGATGGCTGGAGTATTGCATGCACCGTTGACCGCTATATTTTTAATTGCAGAAATAACAGGAGGATATGAACTTTTTATTCCTTTAATGATTGTCGCGTCAATATCATTTTTAATAACGAAAAAGTATATCCCACATAATATTTATGCAGCTGAATTAGCCAAAAGAGGTCAGCTTATAACGCATGA
>RCNB010000116.1_pt1 | contig 54700 bp, 54 predicted proteins | sample 2041321 | NCBI WGS metagenome assembly RCNB01 (sample SAMN09708232, study PRJNA481090) | Marine sediment metagenome, whole genome shotgun sequencing project.
CAGATTCCGCTAATTGCGCGCGTGTTGGATTGATCACAAATTCGCCATTTACACGACCAACTCTAGCTTCAGAGATAGCACATTCAAAAGGGAAATCTGATAATTGAATTGCAGCAGAAGCAGCTAAACCGGCCATAGCATCTGGCATTACATCGTCGTCATGAGACATTAACTGAATCATCACTTGTGTTTCTGCGGTATAATCTTTTGGAAATAATGGACGTAATACACGATCCACTATACGCATCGTTAATACTTCACCATCACTTGGTCTTGCTTCTCTTTTGAAGAAACCTCCAGGATAACGTCCAGAAGCAGCAAATTTCTCTCTGTAATCTACCGTTAACGGAAGAAAACCAAGATCTTTCTGTTCGTAGTTGGAAACTACGGTACAAAGCAACATACATTTCCCTGATTGCACAACAACACTACCATGAGCTTGTTTTGCTAGTTTTCCGGTTTCAATAGAGATTTCTCTACCGTCACCAAGGTCAATGACCTCTCTAAATACTTTAGGTATCATAAAACTTTAATTTGTTATTCCGCGCTTACTGCGGAAATTTGTTAAACATTGGTGTTGTGTTGTAGTTGTTGTTGTAATCCAATGAAAAACTATGGTAAGCTTCTTTTATGTCTGTTCTAATATCGAACAATGAAAAAACCACGCTCTAAGGCGTGGTTTAGTATTTATTTTCTTAATCCTAACTCTTTAACGATGGCACGATATCTCAAGACATCTTTTTTAGTTAAGTAGTCTAGAAGCGATCTACGCTTACCTACTAACATTACTAACGAACGCTCAGTATTATAATCTTTACGATTATTTTTTAAGTGTTTTGTTAAATGATTGATCCGTTCAGTGAACAAAGCAATTTGCCCTTCTGCAGAACCAGTGTCTTTCTCGTTCTTGCCGTGTTTTTTAAAGAGTTTCTCTTTATTTTTTTTGTCTAACATGCCAATATTTATGTAAATAATTTTTATGCACGATACGTCTTTCGTATCAAGGCGCAAATATAGTAATTTTTAGAGAGTTGCAATTTTTTTTAGGGCTGTTTTAAACCTTTTTGTTTTAACACGGTCTTAACACATATAACTTAAATTAAGCAATTATGAAAAATTTACGAATGAACTTAAAAGCAGTGACGGCAATATTGATGTTGTCATTGGTATTTACCTCATGTACAAAGGATGAAGCAACTGATATTTCCAATGTACAAGAATTAGACACTACCGAAGTAGCACAATTAGCAGAGATCGATGAAGCTTCTGAAGCAATGACAGATATCATGATCGATGTTTATGAATCCGATTCGAATGCAATAGGAAGAACCATGTCTCGTCCTGGTGGCTTGCCTGATTGTGTGAATATTACAGTGGTTTTAGAACAAGGATTTAGGGAAATTACCATTAATTTCGGAACTGAAGGATGTGAAGTGCGTGGTAATGTGTTGAAGGGGAAGATCATCATGACCTATGAGCGTGCTTTACAAGCACAGCAAGTAATGATCAGTTATGTTTTGGAAGATTTCTTCTTCAACGAGAAGAATATACTTGGAAGCAAGACGCTGTTGAAAGAACTGTCCAATGAGAACGGAAACCCTCAATTCACGCATACCTTGGATTTAACAGTAATCTGGCCAAATGGTGTTGAAGCATCACGTGAAGGATTAAAAATAAAGGAATGGATAGAAGGTCATGGAAGTGGTATTTGGAGTGATAATGTATTTGAAATCATGGGTAACTGGACATCAACTTTCCGTAACGGAAATACTCATACCTATGAAGTTATGATCCCATTACGAAGAGAGGTGATTTGCACCTATTTTGTAGGTGGTAGTATTGATGTACAGCGTACTAATTTTGGAGGTGTGTTTGATTTTGGTGATGGCAATTGCGATAACCAAGCGACATTCACTTTTAATAACGGAACTGTAAGAGAGATTACGTTGAACTAGTTCAAAAATGACTCCTCGAAGTCTTGGCTTCGAGGTTTTTTTTAGAATTGTCATTCTCGCGAATGCGGGAATCTGGTTGATTTTTGGGAAATAAAAAGGGAGTCTTCCGATAGCTATCGGTAGACTCCCTTTTTTTATTCTCTTAACGGTTGGTTTCGTATTAAATCTATATATAGATTGATTTTCTTCTTTAGGTCTTTTCGCGGAGAAATAAAATCCAAGAAGCCATGTTCAAGCAAGAACTCTGATGTTTGGAAGCCTTCAGGTAATTCTTTACCCGTAGTATCCCTCACAATTCTAGGTCCTGCAAATCCTATTAAAGCTCCTGGCTCCGCAATATTGATATCCCCTAGCATGGCAAAAGATGCCGTTGTACCCCCCGTTGTAGGATCCGTACATAGCGATATATAAGGAACCTTGGCATCAGCCAATTGCGCTAATTTAACAGATGTTTTTGCTAATTGCATTAATGATAATGCTGCTTCCATCATACGTGCACCTCCTGATTTTGAGATGATCAATAATGGAATCTTTTTTTTCAAAGAATAATCAGCTGCCCTGGCAATCTTTTCGCCAACAACACTTCCCATGGATCCACCGATAAAGCTAAAGTCCATACAAGCAATTACCAAGTCTTTTCCCATGGATTTTCCAACGGCCGTTCGCACAGCATCCTTAAGATTGGTCTTTTCTTGAGCAGCTTTTAATCTATCCGGATATTTCTTGGTATCCTCGAACTTCAACGGATCTTTAGACGTCAGGTTTTCGTCAAGTTCTTTGTATTTATTGTCATCAAAAAGAATCTGGAAGTATTCATTACTGCCGATACGCACATGATAACCGTCTTCCGGACTTACATAATAATTCTTCTCAAGTTCCTCTGCATCGATGATCTTTCCTGTAGGAGATTTGTACCACAACCCTTTGGGTGTGTCCTTCTTCTCTTCGGTAGTAGTTTGTATCCCTTTTTCTTTTCTCTTAAACCAAGCCATTCAGTTGATTTTTTAAGTTTAGTTAGGATACAAAGTTATAAAGTATTTACGTTATTAAGGTCTTCAAACGCCTTTTTTAAACGATTTACAAAAGCGTCCTCACCTTTTCTGAGCCAAACCCTTGGGTCATAGTACTTTTTGTTAGGGACATCATCACCATCAGGATTGCCAATTTGAGTTTGTAGATAATCTTTTTTGTCTTGAATATAGTCGCGAATACCACTCAAGAAAGCGTACTGCATATCAGTGTCGATGTTCATTTTGATTACTCCATAACTAATACCTTCACGTATTTCTTCGACCGTTGATCCTGACCCACCATGAAATACAAAGTCAATATGATTATGTTCTACATTAAATTTATTGGTAATATACTCTTGTGAGTTTTTCAAGATCTTTGGTGTCAGTTTCACATTGCCAGGTTTATAGACACCATGAACGTTTCCGAAAGCCGCAGCAATAGTAAATTGATCACTGACCTTACTTAATTCTTCGTAAGCATAGGCTACCTCTTCAGGTTGTGTGTACAATTTAGAATCATCCACATCCGTATTATCAACACCATCTTCTTCGCCTCCAGTAATACCAAGCTCTATTTCTAGGGTCATGCCCATTTTACTCATTCTGGTAAGGTACTGCTTGCAGATTTCAATATTTTCCTCAATCGGTTCCTCAGAAAGATCGATCATGTGGGAACTGTAAAGAGGCTTGCCCGTTTGTTTGAAATGTTCTTCACTAGCATCCAACAAGCCGTCAATCCAAGGCAACAATTTTTTCGCACAATGATCCGTATGGAGTATCACTGGCACACCATAGGCCTCTGCCATTAAATGCACATGTTTAGCGCCTGCAACAGAACCTGCAACAGCTGCTTTTTGATTTTCATTGCTCAAACCTTTTCCTGCATTGAATTGTGCTCCACCATTTGAAAATTGTATGATCACAGGAGCATTTAATGCCGCTGCTGTTTCCAGTACGCCATTTATAGTATTAGACCCAATAACATTAACAGCTGGTAAGGCAAACCCTTTCTCCTTAGCTAATTTAAAAATCTCTTGAACTTCGTAACCCGTTGCAACTCCTGGTTTAATAGTATGACTCATGTGATTGATTTATAATTGATAGTTCTATGTTAATTATAGTTTCAAAAGTAATCAATTTTTAATTATATAAGAGTCCCAAAAGCCTTTGAGCTTCGAAAAATGCGAAACCGTTATAGTCAATAATTCTAGTTTGAATGCTAGAAGGGATAGTTAATTCCGATGTTATATACCGCGTTAGTGAAATTAAAATCGTTGAACCATCTATTTTCGTCTTTATATGAAGGGTCATGAGCCTTAAACCCAATATCGAATCGGACAACGAAAAAACTAAAGTCATAACGTATTCCAAAACCGGCACCAATACCAATATCGCCTAAAGAAGAAAAATCTTTGAATATTGCATTTTCGTCTTTAACATCGTCAAGTGCGTTCCAAATATTCCCGGCATCAACGAAAATAGCGCCATTGAAATCCCCAAATAAATTGAATCTATGTTCCACGCTAAAGGCCAATTTAAGATTCGCCTCATTAAACTCGTTGGAGCTCGATGTGGTTCCTGGGCCAAGGTTATACGCCGTCCATGCCCTGTTATCATTGGTTCCTCCCGCGAAGAAACTTCGAGAAAAAGGAATACTGGTCGAATTGCCATAAGGAATCGCAAATCCAAAGAAACTACGTATCGCCAATATATTCTTGTCACCTAGACTCCAATGTTTTACATAATCCAATTCGGTCTTAATATACTGGGAGAAAGCAACACCAAAAACTTCATATTTATTATTTTCATTTTTTTTCTGACCAGTAAGTTTCGATAAGGCTGTGAGTGAGTTTCCTGCGAGTTCAAGTTTCGCTCTGAAAATCGAAAAATCATTATCAAACAAATTCTCTCTTTTATCTTTGGTGAACCCAAAATTGGTTGCAAAGATCAAGTTGTTTTCAGTTAATCGCTCTTTACGCTCGTTAATATTGTTTACTGATTGAATTTGGTCATCATCTATATTGTTTGGAGGAGTTCCATCCAGCACGTCAACCAAAAAAGTGTCGGATCCTTCAGGAATGCTAAGATTTTCACTTGGTAAAATATACCCGATATCTTGAGCGATGGAATTCAAGGAATTATATGAATTTTGATAGACATTAAAATAATTCTCCGTATTCAGGTTCTTTACAAATTGTACATTGAAAAAGTCTAACCTATCGGTGATTGGCGCTGAAGGATACCATTGATAATTAAAAATCCCAGAAACAGTTTGCTTATCAAGACCAATATTTGTCTGGCTAGTTGCTCCAAGACTGATACGCGTACTTGGAGACATGTACTTTGGAACGATTTTGTCAGTATTAAATGGAGAGAAGAACCTAGGAATGGTTAGTTTGAGATTTGTGCCTAATTCATTAATATCGAAAAATTGGTCTTTAGTGTCTGAGGCGTCCTTCGATGCCCCAATGGATCCAAAAGCCAAAAGCTCTAGTGTCTCAGCGCCTCTAAAAACATTTCTTGTTAATACGGAGCCACTAAATGAAAAACCAAATGATTGTATATTACTTTGTGCCACATCGAAACTTGCTCCTAATGAATATTTTTTTCTAGGAGTAAGGAAAATATTTGCGGTTAGACTAGTGTCGGCATCATTGACTATATAATCGATATCCGGATATTTAAACGTCTTTAGTTCGCTAATATGTCGGTAAGTTCTTGTCCTGTCAATATCCTTGTATATCTCACCAGGTGTAATGAAAATGGCATCTGTAAGCGCTTTAGGTTTATATCTCATGCCATTGACACTGTACAAATTAAAGTTGTTATACATAGTTGAATCCTTAATAGCCTTATTTCGAGTTTCATAAGAGTAATCAGTAAGAATATTTACCTCTTTTATGTGATATATCTTGAACGGTTCTTGGTAAGTGGAATCTTCTGTTTTTATGGTTCTATCAGGGATTATTAAATCCACATTCACTTTTTTATCGCTATTTATGGAGTCAATATCAAAGAATACATAATCCTGATTAAAATGATAGACACCAGAATTTCTAAGTTCTTTAGCAATACGGTCTCTTTCATTAACAAAGTTGGCACTTTTAAATTGGTCTATAGTCTGTATTAGGGATTTCTTCTTGATCTTTTGATAAAGGGAATCGATCTTGGGTGAAGCAATCTTAGTCGATATAGAATCTATAAGATATGGTTTGCCTGTATTTACAAAATAATCAATACCTGCTCTATGATTTTCTTTGGGAATCAGTAATGAAGAAGTTTCAACATCAAACCAACCATTTTCCCAAAAATAGGATTCCAGACGTTCACGGGATTTCCTGGTTTTTACAGAATCAATGATTACCGGTGCCTCGCCTGTTTTTTTAAGCCAATTATTGAACCCAACATACGATTTTCCTAATTTATCTACTTGCTTGTTCGAGTAAATTCTTTTAAGCCGATCTTTTCTTTTAGGCCTTTTATCCAGCCAATTGGCGTACGCGGAATCTGGATATTCCTTAGCCAAATTATAGATATGAAGACGGAGTGGAATGCCGAGAGCCAATTTGCTATTAGGCTTTTGATATAGGAGATTTTTCACGGTCTCTGTAAGGTCTCTTTTATCATTAACATAAATTGAGGTGTCTGTTAATAAACGATCCTTTTCACCAACTCTCTTTATAGTATTGCAAGAGGCAAAAAACCCCATGATTACAATAATTAATGATATTTTTGCGAGAGAGAGTTTCAACCAGTACAATTATTAAATCAAAAATACATTATTAAAATGTTACCCAAAAGCCAAATAAAGCTAATAACGAGCTTAGCTCAAAAAAAGTACCGCAATGCCCATAGGTTATTTATTGCGGAAGGTTTTAAAACGGTAACAGAGTTGTTAGATTCCTATATGCAATTACATCATTTGTATATCACGAATCCAGAATATGTATCTCTTACCAAGAATCATACCCTGATATCAGATATTGAATTAAAAAAAATCAGCCTATTAAAAACTCCCAATGATATTTTGGGAGTGTTCAAGATTTCCGATTCTGATCAAATTAATAATCATGGCCTAATAGTGGCTTTGGACGAAATTCGCGATCCAGGTAATTTGGGAACGATCATTAGACTTTGTGATTGGTTTGGCATTAAGGAATTAGTTTGCTCTAACAATACAGTTGATTGTTACAACCCTAAGGTGGTACAGGCAACAATGGGTTCTTTATCTAGAGTGAACATCACCTATTTGGATCTACAGGAGTTCTTGAAGGACAATAATGATAAATCCATTTATGGAACATTCATGGACGGACAGAATATTTATAATGAAACATTATCGAATTCTGGGATTATCGTTATGGGCAATGAAGCAAATGGCATAAGTGGGTCCATTGCAAGACTTACTAATAAGCAGCTGGCAATACCGCGCTTTGGAGAAATAAAGGCAGCCGAAAGCCTGAATGTTGCTGCAGCTACTGCAATAATTTTGAGTGAATTTAGAAGGTCTTCTATTGAAAAGTAAAATTCATGAATACACCTCTAGACTTCATTGAAGTAATATTACTAGTCCATGGACTATTTGGGTCCGTATCCCTAACCAATTCATCATTCAATGCAAATACACCGCGAATTGAAGGTGTGAATTTGAACCAATGTAAATAAAAATCTATTCCAAGTCCTAACTCATAGAAGTACATATTCTTTTTAGTACGGAATTGTCCTGCACTATTATCATCTGGATTTGATTCGTTAGATGAAAGATTTAAAGCTGTAGATATTCCTCCCACAATGAACGGTTTGAAATTGTTCAGTCGTTTTGACGATATCTTTAATAATAAAGGGATATGTACATATGTGGATTTTACTTCCCTAACTAAGTCATTATCATTAAAGCCAACGCCTTGAAAGTAATCTGGCTGATAAGTGAGAGTTCTGCTGGAGATCACTAATCCCGGTTCCAATCGGAGATTAAAATAATCGTTGATTCTCATATCACCTATCAAACCAACATTAAACCCAACGGATCTTTCCGTTTGTATGTCTGTAAGGTTTTGGTTATAATCAAAATTAAAATCGTAATTATTGAATCCAAGATAATATCCATAAGTAAGGATTTTCTTGTCAAAATTTTCAAGGTTCAATACTTTCTCTTTACTGAATAATTGTGCACTAGAAGTTTGAACAGTCAATAAAAAGGCGAAAGCTACAAGTAGATTTTTCATAAATTTTATTTTGAGGCAGTGTAAATAGACGCTACGCCAAAAGTTTGAGGTTGATCTTCAACGTTAATAAACCCAATTTTACGTAAAATATTGTTGAGTGCATCACCATAAGGAAAAACAGAAGCAGATTCGCATAGATAAGAATACGCTGATTGATCCTTGGAAAACATCTTTCCAATAAGAGGTAAGATGTACTTAGTATAGAATTTATAGCCCTGTTTGTATGGTGTTTTGCTAGGTACAGATGTTTCTAGGATCACAAAAATACCTCCAGGTTTCAGGACACGCAAAATTTCATTTAGACCCTTTTCTAGAGTTTCGAAATTACGAACTCCAAACGCAACTGTAATGGCGTCAAACGTGTTGGATTCAAAAGGCATATTCTCAGAATCACCAAGCAACATTTCTATGGTATCGTCGAGCTTTCGATTTGTTATTTTTTGCCTGCCTACATCCAACATCCCAGAACTAATATCCAGACCAACGATCTTGTTAGCTCCTGATTCCACTAGGTTAATGGCTAGATCTCCTGTTCCTGTAGCAATATCAAGTACATTTTTTGGCTTGTGAGAAGTCACTATTTTAACAACCCTCTTACGCCATTTTACATCAATGCCGAATGAAATGACCCGATTGAGCCCATCATACTCTTTTGATATGGTGTCGAACATATTGGCAACCTGTTCCTTTTTACCAAGTTTACTTTCCTTATAAGGTTTTATTTTTGTCAACATTTAAATTTTGGCAAATATATAACTTTATTAAAGTATTGATACTGTATTACGATCGAGTATCTGCTTTGTTTTTTAGCTGTGCGTCCTCAAAAAACATTTATATTTGCATTACTTTTTATTCATAGTGTTATTTTATGAAGATAATCATTGCAGGGGCAGGCGAAGTAGGATTTCATCTCGCAAAATTATTGTCTTACGAATCCCAAGAGATCACCTTAATAGATACTAACAAGGAAAGCCTTGCCTATGCCGACAATCATTTAGATATACGCATAGTTAAAGGAGATGCTACCTCTATTTCTGTTTTGCGAGAGTCAAGAGTGCAAAATGCAGATCTGGTGATTGCAGTAACTTCATCTGAGACCACGAACATTACCGTATGTGTCCTCGCCAAGCAATTGGGAGCGAAGCAAACGATAGCAAGAATATCAAATACAGAATTCATCGATCACAAAGATGAGGTTGGATTTACAAAATTTGGTATAGATGAATTGATTTCTCCGGAAGCCTTGGCGGCATCGGAAATTGAATTATTACTAAGTCAATCGGCTTTTAACGATAGTTACGAATTTGAGGGTGGCGCTCTAACCATGGTTGGGTTGAATCTTTCCCGTACTGCTGCTATTGTTGGTAAGTCTATCAAGGAGGCTGCACAATTACTGACCGAAGTACATTTTATAGCGATTGCGATTCAGCGTTTTGGTACGCAATTTACCTTGATCCCTCGTGGAGATACAGTTTTTAAAGAAGGTGATCAAGTGTATTTCATTACCTCCAAAGGTGGTGTTGAAGAACTGTATAAACTAACCGGAATGGTTAAAGAAGATATCAAGAATGTGATGATTCTTGGTGGCAGTAAGATTGGGTATAAAACCAGTAGGGATCTATGTCGACATAAATTCAATGTAAAGCTGATTGAAAAGGATAAGAATAGGGCATTTGATCTGGCTGATGATTTACCAAAAGCGTTGGTTATTAATGGTGACGGACGAAATGTTGAGTTGTTGGATGAAGAAAATATTTCTGAAATGGATGCCTTTATTTCGGTTACGGGAAATTCTGAGACCAATATCATGTCTTGTCTTGTGGCAAAGTCAAAAGGTGTAAAGAAAACCATTGCCCTTGTAGAGAATATGGATTATTTTGAACTCTCACATTCCATAGGAATAGATACCCTTATCAATAAAAAACTATTGGCAGCCAACAACATTTTTAGGTACATCCGTAAAGGTGAAGTAGTTGCTATGACTAAATTAAATAATATGAATGCCGAGATATTGGAATTCAATGTCAAGGCAGATTCAAATATTTGCAATGTGCTAGTAAGAGATCTCGAATTTCCTCGTTCTGCAATAATTGGAGGTGTGATAAGGAATGATGAAGGTGTTATTGCTCTTGGAAATTTCACTATTCAAGAAGGGGATAAAGTTGTTGTTTGTTGCTTGCCAAAATCCATCAAACAAGTGGAAAAATTATTTTTCTGATGCGACACAATTACAAGATCATCTTCCACATTTTTGGATTGCTTTTGTTATTTAATGGTGGCTTTATGTTACTGGCAACAGTAATGAGCGCGGTTTATGAAGATGGTGTTACTGTTCAAATAGCACTCGCTGGGATCATAACTATTTTGGCAGGCGTGCTTTTAATGTTCAGGACAAGAGAGCATAAGAAAGAAATCAGCAAGCAAGATGGCTATATTGTTGTCACATTTGGTTGGATCATTATGGCATTGTCAGGTACTTTGCCATATGTTATAACTGATACCATACCTAGTTTTACAAACGCTTTTTTTGAGACCATGTCCGGTTATACCACAACAGGTTCCACGATATTAAAAGACATTGAAAGACTTCCTGAAGGTATTTTGTTTTGGAGGAGCTTAACACATTGGATTGGGGGTATGGGTATCATTGTACTAGCCATTGCTATATTACCTCTACTTGGGATAGGGGGTATGCAACTGTTTGCAGCCGAGGCACCAGGGCCAAGTGCCGATAAATTGCATCCTAGAATCACTGATACGGCAAAGCGTTTGTGGTTGATTTATTTTAGTTATACGGCAGTTGAAACCTTACTGTTAAAACTAGCAGGAATGTCTTTCTTCGACGCTATAAATCATTCTTTAAGCACATTGTCTACAGGAGGTTTCTCTACGAAAAATGCGAGTTTGGCATTTTGGAATGATACCCCGATGATTCAATACATTGTAATGCTTTTCATGTTCTTGGCTGGTACCAATTTTGTATTGAGTTATTACTTTTTTAAAGGCAAAGTAGGCCGCGTAACGCGAGATGAGGAATTTAAACTTTACTTTAAGTTCATCCTTGTGTTTACGATCATAGCGTCACTCATTATTTACTATGGCGCAGATATGACAGCATCAACTATAGATCATCCAATGGTTCTTGGTCAGATGGAAAGTGCCTTCCGTCATGCAATGTTTCAAGTATTGGCCATTATCACTACAACAGGTTTTGTTAGTGCCGATTATACCATGTGGACACCGTTTCTTGTAGTGATGTTTTTCGGACTTATGTTCTTGGGTGGGTCATCGGGAAGTACTTCTGGAGGTGTAAAGGTCGTAAGGCATTTGATTACTATTAGAAATGGGTTTTTGGAGTTCAAGAGAACACTTCATATAAACGCCATATTACCTGTTCGGTATAATAAAAAAGCCATTTCTGGAGATATTGTTTTCAATATTCTAGGATTTTTCATCCTTTATATGCTGTCGTTCATAATTGGAGCTCTCGGATTTGCAGCCATGGGATTGGATTTCTCATCGGCCATTGGAGTTGCTGCCTCCAGTCTAGGTAATGTAGGGCCTGCTTTGGGTGATTTTGGTCCGGTCAATAATTTCCATCAAATGCCTAGTATTGGCAAATGGTGGTGCTCATTTTTGATGCTGATTGGAAGACTGGAATTGTTTACCGTACTCATTCTTCTCACACCATTTTTCTGGAGAAATAGATAATTTTCTAAAAATTTCAAGAATACATTAAGCCTAATATCTACCTGATATTTGGGAATATTACATGCTGATTTCAGAATGATATTGACATATATCGTTGTAACATTTTATATTATTGGACGTCATATATGTATAACCAACAAGTGCTGAACGTGTTTCAGTATTTAAAATCAATCATTATGGAATTAGTATTAAACCCAAAGCAAGTCACTACATTACGAAGTTATAAAGAAGAAGAACTAGTTGAATTTGGAGGTATTTTGAATTCGACATACAAAAAAGAAATTGACCACTCTACTAGGGATCCCAGATCACTTCTCAGTGTAAAGAAAAGATTATACCAACATCAACTGCGTTTTTCCCAAAATATTGAAGTTATTCTTAAGCTTTCTGTTTTCACTGCAGTTCTATTAGTGGTAATTATTTAAGACGCAATCCTGTAAATTTGTAACTCATCAACTTAGTTGAGTACTAGTCTTTACCAAATTAGTTCGTTTCATGCATTAAAATTAGATATCATGGGAATCTCTGCAATGAACAATACCATTAAGAACAATCTAAAACTATTGAAAAATAGAAGTAGAGAACGGTTTGGTCATATGCCAGGAAACTTAGGTGAGCTTAAAAAAGAAAAGTATGATCATATCATATTGAGACCGGAAGTGCTTAAGGAAATTCATGAGCGTCTTCAAATGGAGCACAGGCGCAAATTCAAGAGACGAATTATAATATTCGTGATTATCCTTGTGTCACTAATTGGCTTACTGCTTCTTTAATACGTTTTAGGGCTTCAGTTAATTGTTCTTGTGAAGCTGCGTAAGAAATACGGATGCAATTCGGGTTACCAAAAGCATCACCGGTAACAGTGGCTACCAAAGCTTCTTCTAATAAATACATAGAGAAGTCCGTGGCATTGTTTATTTCCTTTCCATGTAATGTCTTCCCGAAGAAATAGGATATATCTGGAAACACATAAAATGCGCCTTCTGGCGTATTGGTTGAGAAACCTTCAATGTCGGCAAGTAATTCAAGAACCATATCACGGCGCACCTTGAACTCATCCACCATATACTGAATACGACTTGGATTTGCCTCTAATGCAGTAATGACAGCGCGTTGTGCTATACAATTGGCACCACTTGTTACTTGACCTTGCATCTTATTACACGCACGGGCAATCCAATCTGGTGCACCTATATAGCCAATTCTCCAACCGGTCATGGCAAATGCTTTGGAAACACCATTTACGGTTACTGTACGGTCGAACATGCCTTCAGCACTGGCCATACTAGCATGAGGTTGTCCAGTGTAATTAATATGCTCGTAAATCTCGTCAGATACCACATAAATATTAGGATATTTTCTGAGAACCGTTGCCAATGATTCTAATTCCTCTTGACTGTATAGGGATCCACTCGGATTACAAGGAGAACTGAACCATAACATTTTAGTTTTTGGAGTAATGGCAGCTTCTAATTGTTCAGCCGTCATTTTAAAATCTGTACCTATTGAGGTTGGTACTTCTACTGGTATGCCTTCATTCAAACCAACAATATCACTATAACTAACCCAATATGGGCATGGCAAGATTACTTCATCACCTGGATTGATCATCGCTGCTGCTACATTCGCTAAGGACTGCTTTGCACCGGTAGATACAACGATTTGTGGAAGTGTATAGTCCAAAGCATTATCGCGTTTGAATTTCGTGATGATCGCTTGTTTCAAATCCACATAACCATCAACGGGTGTGTAGGAGTTATAATCATCATGAATAGCCTGTATAGCAGCTTCTTTTACAAAATCTGGAGTATTGAAATCGGGTTCACCCAAACTTAAGCCAATGATGTCTTTTCCTTCGGCTTTTAGTTCTCTAGCTTTAGCAGCCATTGCTAAAGTTGCAGAAGTTGATAGATTATTGATTCTATCAGAAAGTTGGTTCATGGTAGTGTATTGTTACGACGTGTAAATAATAAATTAAGCTAGACTAGGTTTTTTACCTAGCACTTTTAATTGGTTATAATGTTCAGCAATAGCTTTCCATATTGTATTATACTCATTGTAAGGTAAACTAAATTCATTGGCAGTTTCCTTTACAATTTTTGCGATTTTTTTGTAATGAACATGACTAATATGAGAAAATAAATGATGTTCAACTTGCCTATTTAATCCACCTGTATAAAATTCAACCAACCAACTTTTAGGAGAAAAATTCGATGTTGTAAATAATTGATGAACTGCCCAAGTGTTTTTCATGTTTCCATTCTCATCAGGTAATGGCATTACTGTGTTTGGCATAACATGTGCCAATTGGAAGATGACACTTAAAATAATTCCTGCCGTGTAATGCATGATTAAGAAACCAATTAAAACTTGCCACCATGCATATCCTAATGATAAAGGTAGAACTACCCATATTGCATAATAGATTATTTTGCCAATAATTAATTTAGTCCATTGCGTAGCTGGATTTGGAAAATCACCATAAGATAATTTTCTTTTTAAATATTGATAAGTTTGTTTGAAATCTGTTGTGATTGCCCAATTTACAGTTAGTAAACCATATAATAAGAAGGCGTAATACTTTTGGTATTTATGAATCCTATGCCACTTTGAATGTTCTGAAAAACGAATAATTCTACCTGCATCAATATCTTCATCATGACCTTGAATGTTAGTATATGTGTGATGTAACACATTATGCTGTACCTTCCAGTTATAATCATTTCCAGCTAAAATATAGATGCTACTTCCCATTAATTTATTAACCCATTTTTTACTAGAAAAAGAGCCATGATTTGCATCATGCATAACATTCATTCCAACGCCAGCCATTCCAACACCAATAGTAATCATGCATAAAATTAGAGCCCAAGTTGGTAAATCAACAGTTAATAATAATACTAAAGGACCAAGAAGTAATGTAAACATTATGATGGCTTTAGTATATAATTTCCAGTTTCCTGTTTTTTTAAGGTTATTTTCTTTAAAATAATCGTTTACACGTTTATTAAGTGTCCTGAAAAATTTTGCAGAATCTGTTCTAGAAAATGAAAGCGTTTGTTTTGCCATAATCAGCTTTTTAAGCTTTAATAACGTAAAAAATCGTTATTACTTATTCGGCTACAAAGATAATTAATAAAAGTAGGCTAGAAGCTAATAATATCATAAAAATATGGGCGTATTTTTGTCTATTTTTGTCGAAAATGTAACCAGTAATGGAGCTTATCCTAAAATATTTCAAAGACCTATCCGATCAGCAGATACTGCAGTTCCAAGCACTTGAAGATCTTTATAAAGACTGGAATCTGAAGATCAATGTGGTTTCCAGAAAAGATATTGATGAGCTTTACTTAAGACATGTGTTACATTCCTTGAGTATTGCCAAAGTCATTGATTTCAAGGATGGCACTAAAATCATGGATGTTGGGACCGGAGGTGGTTTTCCTGGTATCCCTTTAGCGATCTTGTTTCCAGAATGCCAGTTTCATTTAGTGGATAGTATAGCAAAGAAAATAAAGGTGGTTGATGAGGTTGTAGAAGGGCTTAAGTTAACGAATGTGACAACCACACATGGTCGTGTAGAGGAAATCAAGGACCACTATGATTTCATTGTGAGTCGAGCCGTAGCGGCAATGCCAACATTTGTGCATTGGGTTAAGGGAAAGATTACCAAGAAAAGCAATAACGAACTCAAAAACGGGATCTTGTATTTAAAAGGAGGCGATTTATCAGAAGAACTGCAAGATTTCCCTAAAGCCACAATCTATAACCTGTTAGATTATTATTCAGAAGATTTTTATGAGACCAAAAAAGTGGTGCATTTGCCTTTGAAATTTAAGCCATAGAATTTAGAAACTCGTTAGGGTTTCTGATTGATGTTAAAACAATTTGATTAATCCGCCTGATCTTGTTATTCTAAAAATCTGTTCTCAAAGAATGCCATAAGGTCGACTAAGCCTAGAGAAATCCACATGGCTAATATAAATAAGGCCAATTAAGTTTGAAATTTCCTGCAACCATTAACTAGTCTTCAATGTTAGTTATTTTTATCGCACCACAATCTTTGTATTGAAATATTTGCCCTCAGTCTCAACATTCAAAATATATAAACCAGATTCAAGATTCAGAGGAATGCGCGTTCTACTAGAAAGTGAAGCATTAGTATCGCTATAAACTAATTTTCCAGTCAGGTCTACAATTCTAATAGAGGCATTGTTGAAAGACACATTGCTTAATATGATCAGTTCATCATCAATAGGGTTATTGGCGATTCTAAAAACATTGCTGTTTTCAATATCTTCATTGGATAACTGAGGATTCAAAATCTCGTCCAAAGTGAAGGCGACATTCCCAGCATTCACTTGTGCATGAGGTTCATTAATATCAGGCATATAAGTTGCATCAAACGGTGTGTTGAATCTAGACGTAACATTAGGCAGGTCGTACCAATCATCGGTTTCAGTAATGGCTAGTCCGCTAATGGTCGGTATGAAATTAAAATATCGGGAGGTCAAGCTATTCACGAATTCGGTAACTATTGCACTACTTCCATCATCGAGAGAAAACAGATCGAATTGTCCACCAGGTGCACTGTCCAAACCATCAACCGTTAGTGGTGTTTGAGATGAGGCCGAATAAAATAATACTGGAACCCAAAAACCAACAAAAGCCTCACCGACAAAATCAGTTACTAGTGCATCGGTATTTTCGCCTGGTGTGAAATTAAGGGTTATGGTTGCTCTTGTGGTAGCACTTGTCATGAACATATGATTCAGTAGCTCCAATCCAATAGACCCTGTTAATGTTCCTGCGCCACTTCCGTTGGTGACTGCAATATTACGCGTCTCTTGTGGGAATCCCATGCCATCAAGTTCCGTTTGAAATTCATCCCGGAAATTAGGAGCGCCAGCTGGTAAATTAGAACCAGTTTGTGTCACACCATCCCCGCCAACATGGCCTAAATAATGATCGAGCAGCATCTGTTTGGCGGCAGGGCTGCCCAACAAACCATTTACAAGCGGCCCTACCTCTGAAATCCCCGGTGCACCATTTACCATATAATTTAATATATATTGAACGCTCATCGCGACATTGGCGCCTCTGTGCGGTGAATCAAAGGATACGTACAATCGCGTGTCATGATCCAGCGTTACCTCATCTTCCATATATTTCAAGGCATAACGTGAAATCAATCCACCCATACTAGGTCCAATGACCACATTTTCTTCTGTGCCGACTTTCATAGCGTTAATCGTATTCAATAGCTCTACGAGAATATATGCATTACGTTGAATATAATCACCACCACCTTTTATAGTCGCACCACCATCACCTGCGGGTCGCGTATACGTTGGAAAGTTAAGCACCACAAGGTCATATCCTTCATCTCTTATAAGATCCCCTAGGTTTTCCCCTGACATTCCAAAATTCAGTAAATCATACAAGAGTGGAATGGTCCTTAAGTCATCTGTGTCGAAACCATCCACAAAAAAAATGGGTTTATCCAATACCCCATCTATGTTGTCGTAATATATTTTGTATTCTCCTGTACCAACATAAGCCGCGGTTTCATCAAAACCCTGATAACTAATGGTCGAATTTATAGCCGTTATGGCACTTTCGCTTCCTGGTTGTGCCAATAAAAAAAACGGGCAGACTAATAAGAGTAGAATGTAATTTAGTTTCATAGGAAAAGATTTATTGATTAATATCTACAAGATACAAATTTTCAAAAACTATCCTTTTGGAATTTAAGGCTTTAATATAAATCATAAGAATAACCCTCTAAATAATTTCTTTAGAGGGTTATATGTATCAAGCTTATTTCAATTACTTAATCCAAGAATGGATAGCGATAATCTTCAGGTGTTACAAAGGTTTCCTTGATCATTCTTGGAGATACCCAGCGTAACAAGTTAAGCGCGCTGCCCGCTTTATCATTAGTTCCTGATGATCTAGCACCACCGAATGGTTGCTGTCCAACAACGGCACCCGTCGGCTTGTCGTTTATGTAGAAGTTTCCTGCGGCATTCTGCAAGGTCTTGGTTGCTTCCTGAACAGCATAACGATCCGTTGCCAAAATAGCACCGGTCAATGCATATTCACTGGTTTCATCAACCAACTTTAAGGTTTTTGAATAATCTTTGTCTTCATATACGTAGATCGTGATCACAGGGCCGAATAATTCTGTGCACATGGTTGTATATTTTGGATCTTTGGCAACGATTACAGTAGGTTCAATAAAGTACCCTTTTTTCTTATTGTAACCACCGCCAGCAATAATCTCTGCATCTTTATCTTTCTTGGCTTGATCTATAAACTTTGCTAATTTGTCAAAAGAACCTTCATGAATTACTGCGGTTACATAATTACCGAGATTTTCAGGGGATCCTTGTTTGAATGATTTCACATCTGCGATCACGTATTTTTTAACATCACCCCAAAGGCTTTGAGGTATATATGCCCTCGATGCGGCACTGCATTTTTGACCTTGGAATTCAAATGCGCCTCGGGAAATAGCCGTGGCAACTTGTTTGGCATTTGCTGAATGATGTGCTACGATGAAATCCTTACCACCCGTTTCTCCGACAATGCGCGGATATGTTTTATAATTGTGAATATTGTTGCCTATCTTTTTCCATAATTCCTTAAAAATAAAAGTGGATCCCGTAAAATGCAATCCAGAAAAATCAGGGCTATCCATCACTGTATCTGTAATCATCACTGGGTCTCCAAATACCACATTGATTACGCCTGGAGGCACACCTGCTTCTTTAAAGACATCCATAATGATCTTGGCCGAATAAATTTGACTGTCACTAGGTTTCCAAACAACAACATTGCCCATCATCGCCATACAAGCTGGAAGGTTGCCAGCAATCGCGGTAAAATTGAATGGTGTTACTGCATAAGTAAACCCTTCAAGAGGCCTATATTCTAATCTGTTCCATGCCTCAGAAGTACTATCAGGTTGTTCATGATAAATATCTGTCATGAATTGCACATTGAACCTCAAGAAATCTATCAACTCACAAGCAGCATCGATTTCTGCTTGATGCACGGTTTTAGACTGAGCAATCATAGTTGCCGCATTTATTTTCGCTCTATATGGACCAGCAATCAATTCTGCAGCTTTAAGAAAAATGCCTGCGCGTTGTTCCCATGGCAATTCAGCCCAAGTTTCACGTGCTTTAAGCGCAGTTTTAATGGCTTCCTTAATATGTTTTTTTTCAGCCAAATGATATTCACCTACAATATGTTTGTGGTCATGTGGAGGAGACATTGGTTTAGTGTTACCAGTTTTAATGTCTTCACCATTGATATATAATGGAACCTCGGTCTTGCTCTTGAACATCTTTTTATAAGTGTCAAGAACAGCCTTACGCTCTGGGCTTCCAGGGGCATAGGTTTTAACAGGTTCATTAATAGCTACAGGTACATTGAAAAATCCTTTTCCCATTATGATTAGTGATTATTTGTGGTTAAAAATTCGATGCAAAATTACATAAAATAAAATAGATCTACCGTTTTAAGGCTCCTCGAAAATCAATTATTTTTTGTAAGTTGCCCGTGGTTTTAAAGACCATATCATTCTATGTGTACAGTAACTTTTTTACCGACAGGAACTGATGAGTTTGTTTTGACTTCTAGTAGGGACGAGGCACCAAATCGTGAGACTATTCCACCTTGTTTTTACAAAATTGATAGCACTAATATGCTCTTTCCAAAAGATAAACGAGCAGGTGGAACATGGATAGGATTGAGCGATAAACAACGCTTGATTTGTTTGTTGAACGGTGGCTTTATGTTACACGAACGACAGGCAAAGTATCGTATGAGTAGGGGGGTTGTTGTTAAGGATATGCTGGAGTCGGATGACATTGTTACTTTGATTGAAGGATATGATTTGAAAAATATAGAGCCATTTACATTGATCGTGATTGAATGGCAACAAGAATTGAAACTTTATGAGTTTGTTTGGGATGGTCGTGAAAAACATTTTTCAAGACTGCCTTTAGAGCCCAAATTATGGTCTTCATCCACCTTGTACGACCAGGAGATGAAGGATGAACGACAAATGTGGTTCAAAGATTTTTTGAACGTGAATGACCTGTCTGCCGGATCTATGTTAGATTTTCATGAAACTGCTGGAAAAGAAAATGAGGATTTTGGGATTGTCATGAATAGGGGTTTTGTAAAAACAACTAGTATCACACAGGTAAACAAAACCAATGACATAGCGAATATGAAATATCATGACCTAGAAAACCATAAGGTCACTAATGTCGATTTTGAAATCCCAGAAATAATCAATGACTAATACTGGTGTCATACTCACTTTGGCTTATCCAGATACTATTGTGATGGTTGCTGACGAATGGTATTCACCATTGTTAAGATTTGTTGGTGTTGGTAAGAAGAATTATGTTAGAGCTGGTCATGCTGCTCTGGTACTCATTGATAAGACGACGGGAATTTTAGAATATCATGATTTCGGTCGCTATATTACGCCAGCACCTAATGGCCGTGTTCGAGGAAAAACAACAGATTGTGAACTGGATTTTCCTTTGAAAGCAAATCTGGAAGATGAAAAAATACGTAATCTTAATGAAATCCTTCAATTTCTTGCAACACATCCTAAATTAACGCATGGCGACGGAAAGTTGATTGCTTCTGTCTGCGACGAAGTTAATTACGATAAAGCACATTCTCATATTGCCCGAATGCAAAATAGAGAGTTTATAAGATATGCTGCGTTTATCAAAGATGCCAGTAATTGTGCTCGGTTTGTGACGGATACTCTAATAGCTTCGGTCATTAATAAATCCATTAAGAACAAGCTTAAAAAGTCGAAGAACTTCACGCCTAGTACCGTTGGAAATGTGCTTATTTCAAATACTGGAGAATCGGTTTACGAAATTTCGGAACTTGGCGACATCACTATTTTTAAATCCTCGGTAAGGAAAGAAAACATTAGGTGTTTCCTTGATAATTTAAACGGGCACCAACCGAATTTTGTTGGAACATTACACCCAAAACCAGTGGATGGCCTTCATGAAAAAGCGCAATGGCTTTCTGGTATTGCTGCTGGTGCCTGGTTCGAATTGCATCACCACGGCTCTGAAACCGAATTTAGGTATAGGCGAATCTCACCTCATGGCAATATTGATGTAGATTGTATTTACGGAGTTAATGACGCAGAATTCAATTATCATGAATCATTTGAATTTGTACAGTACTCTAATTGCGATTTCTTTCACATAAAGCAAAATGAAACTATTTTTCGATTTGAAAGATTGGATACTAGTTTAACGCGAAAGGAGCATTTAACTTAAAAGTAGGAATGCCCACTTTGAATTTACCGGAATTTGTGAAGTTTACCATGTTGTAATGACCCTCCATGGCACCAAATGGTGATGTCAATAAACAACCAGAATTGTAAGTATGGGATTCGCCAGGTTTAAGAACAGGTTTTTTGCCAATAACACCTTCACCGTCAACAACCTCTATGTTATTAAGGGAGTCGTGAATTTTCCAATGGCGCGAGTTTAATTGCACAGAATCTTTGCTTTGGTTTTCAATAATCACTTTATAACCGAATGCAAACTGCACTTTGTAGTTTTTATAGAACGTGCCTTCAAAAGAAGTTTCTACAGATATTTTTATGCCTCTTGTTACTTGTTGTACCATATGGTCAGAGCATTAGCTCAATTCTAAGGATAAGCTAAAATAGTAAATATTAGTAAATTAGACCCAATTTTCGCCTTTCTTCGTTAAAAGGCAAGCTTTCACGCCTTATTAGTTAGTTATTTTATCAGAATTGCCTTCTCCTAGGCCAATGACTGCATCATATCTGGCGCCTAGGTCCCGGTAGTAAACCACGACTTTATAATTGTTCTCTGTTTGGTCAAAATTTCCACTGATGGCCCCTTCAATCAATTCTCCATTTCCATCAACTACAACATATTTATAATTATAGAACCCTTGTTTAAGGAGTAATTGATTTTCATATAAACCACTTTCTTCATTATAGGTCATCTTCGTAGATTCATCTATGGCGTAATTGTTGAAATTGCCATATAAATGAATTGTCTCGTTCTTAAATAATTCAGGATTATTCAGATAGAAATGAATCCAAATATAATCTGCTTCAATCGAAATATCTTCGGAATCTAAAGCTGTGATCACGAAATTTCCGTTAATATCAGGATTGAACGTATATGGCCTATCTGCCCTAAAAATATTAGGATACAAATAGTTGTGATAAAGATCTTGCAAGTCTATATAACTTGTTGAAACGTTAGATGCCCTTGGGTCTTTCGAGTCAAAGAACAAATACTCATTTCCAGCCCAAAAACTAGATTCTGTAGTATATTTGTAAATTAACTCATTTCCAATGGTGTACATGGGTTTCAGGTCAGATATAGCGGTATTCAGATTGTTGTTTTGGATTAGAAGTGTCTTAATGGTCTTTTTTGGGTTATTGAAATTGTAGTTTCTTGGCAAAATGTTAATATCTAAAGATTGTTTCTCGTAGATGTATTTGACATCCCTTGACCGCTTTATCGCGACACCAACACCAGCTCTCTCCTGATAAACGATAAATTTTCTTGAGAACATCAGTGCATCATCCTCGTCAAAAATCTTGATCATATAGTTTCCAGTCTTTAACAAGCGCTTAGTTTGGTTGTTGGGAAGTCTTAGCTCATAATGTGAATATATTTGATAGGTGTTGAAGGAATTCTTATAATCTTGAATTCTTTGGTTATCAAATCCTACAAGATATTCAGTTTTGGATAGATCAGAAGGTGTCCAATCAAAATCATAATGCTCGATGGTATAATAAAAATCGGCTTCATCACCGTTCAATGCATCAAATTCGAGTAATATACCATCACCTAATTGAATAATCGGTAATTGACTCTCCTGAGTATTACCCTTGATCGTGATTGATTTAATATAATCAGGAGGATTGGTTTCGGTTGCAACCTGAGCATAAGATGTTATACTGATGAGCGATACAATAAGGAACTGTTTAATATTTATGGGCATTTAAACGATTTTTAGCGATTAAAGATAAACAAATTCCATACCTAAATTTATTGTGTGATTAATAGTATGGTTTTGTCATCAAATTTATTGCTCAATTATTATGAAATCTCTACGATTAATTTGTAAATTTGCTCGGATTTTTAGACAACAAATTTCAAAAAAATATATGTCAAACGACATCCGAATTAAAAAAGGTCTGGACATTAATCTAAAAGGTGAGGCTGAAAAAGTGCTCGACAATGCAATTATAAGCAATGTTTATACCTTAAGACCTGAAGACTTCCACAGTGTTATTCCCAAAATGATGGTTAAAGTTGGAGAAAAAGTAAAAGCAGGAACATCTGTTTTTCATGACAAATCCAATGAAGATATTAAGTTTGCCTCGCCAGTTTCAGGTGAGATAACTGAAATTGTAAGAGGGGAAAAACGCCGTATTCTAGCGATTAAGATTCAAGCTGACAAGGTACAATCTTATGCAGACCATGGTAAATTCAATCTAGACTCTGCAGATGCAGATGGTGTTAAGAGTCATTTATTGATCTCTGGTTGTTGGCCATTCATAAAGCAAAGACCTTATGATGTCATGGCCAATCCAAATAAAGCACCGAAGGCAATTTTTATCTCGGCTTACGCTAGTGCACCATTGGCGGCGGATTACGATTTCACACTTGCTGGAAAAGAAAAGGAGTTGCAGACTGCAATTACCGCATTAAGCAAATTGACTGAAGGACAGGTTCATGTGTCTATCGGTAAGAATTCTAATTCACCATTATCTGGGTTGTCTGGAGTTACATTGCATAAAGTTTCAGGACCGCATCCATCCGGTAATGTTGGCACCTTGATAAATAAAATAGACCCTGTAAATAAGGGAGAAATTGTATGGACTGTTGCTCCACAAGACCTTGTTATTATTGGAGAATTGCTATTAACGGGTAAGTTCAATGCAGAACGTATTGTTGCTTTTGTTGGTTCATCCGTAAAGAATCCAAGATATTTCAAGACGAAGATCGGTAGCGAGATTGCCACCATGATCTATGATAAGGGTGTAGATAAGAACGATAATATTAGAGTGATCTCAGGAAATATTCTTTCTGGAAAGCAAATTCAACCTGATGGATTCTTGGATTATTACAGTGATGTAGTAACCGTTATTCCTGAAGGGAATGATTACGAATTCTTTGGATGGACCAAGCCTATCTTCAATAAAATATCGACTTCAAGGGCATTAACGTTTTCTTGGTTATATCCAAAGAAAAAATTTGACTTGAATACCAATACAAATGGTGAACACCGAGCTTTTGTTATAACAGGAACTTACGAAGAAGTGTTTCCATTGGATATTTACCCTATGCAGATTTTAAAAGCCTGCATGTACAAAGACCTTGATGAAATGGAGGCTCTTGGCATGTATGAGGTGGCACCAGAAGACTTTGCATTGACGGAGTTTGTTTGTGTTTCTAAACAACCTCATCAAAAAATTATAAGAGAAGGATTAGACTTAATGCTTAAAGAGATAGGATAATGGGACTGAAGAGTAACTTACACAACCTAAAAGAGAAGTACAAAGGCACTAAGATGGCACCTGCTTTCAACGCTTTGCATACTTTCTTGTACCTACCTAATGAGACAACTCATGGAGGTACACATATTAAAGTGGCGGATGACTTGAAACGCACGATGAATATTGTTATCATGGCATTAGTGCCGTGTTTGATTTTTGGCATGTTCAATGCAGGTTATCAGCATTACTTGGCGTTAGGAGAAATAGATGCAGCGAATGGCTTCCTTGGGGCTTCTTTCTGGACATGGGACAATTTAGTTATTGGTCTTTGGACAATACTGCCTTTGGTAGTCGTATCTTATGGTGTTGGATTGGCGGTTGAATTCTTGTTTGCAGTTATTAAAGGACATGAAGTTGAAGAAGGCTACCTCGTTACGGGCATGTTAGTGCCTCTTATCGTACCAGTTGATATTCCGCTATGGATGTTAGCAGTATCTGTTGTTTTCGGAGTAGTTATAGGAAAAGAAGTCTTTGGAGGCACAGGAATGAATATCTTAAATCCTGCACTCACAATACGAGCTTTCTTGTTTTTTGCATATCCTACTTGGATGTCAGGAGATAAAGTCTGGGTGCATGGTGCGGTTGAAAGAGATCAAATGATAGCAGCAGGAGAGAAGCTCGATGCAATCTCAGGTGAAACGTTACTTGGAAGTTATGCCCAGAATAATGCCGTGGCTTATGATTATTGGGACATGTTTTGGGGAATTATACCAGGCTCGGTAGGAGAAACTTCAAAATTCTTGATAATTATTGGCGCTTTATTTTTGATATTCACTAAGATAGGTAGTTGGAGAATTATATTCAGTACACTGATAGGAGCCTTATCCATGGGACTGATTTTCAATGGTGTTGTTGATGCCGGTTGGATTGGTGAATCGAGTAAATTTTACGGATTAATGAATGTCCCTTTTTGGCAACATTTAATTATAGGAAGTATTCTGTTTGGTGCTGTTTATATGGCCACAGACCCAGTGACTGCAGCACAGACCAATAAAGGAAAATGGATCTATGGATTCTTGATCGGATTTATATCCATACTGATTAGGGTATTCAATCCGGCCTATCCAGAAGGTGTATTCTTGGCGATACTTCTAATGAACGTATTCGCACCAACAATTGACCATTATGTGGTTCAAGGAAACGTGAAGAAACGTATGAAACGTCTAAAAGTCAAAACAGCTTAACGATGGAAAAAAGAACAGATAAAAATAGTTATACCGTATTATTTGCAGTCGCAATGGTATTTGTTGTTGGTACATTGTTAGCTGCAGCTGCCTCGGGACTAAAGGATAGAATTACAGAGAACAAACGTCTGGAAAAGCAACAAAACATTCTCTATGCAATGGGTGTCAATGAGAATGACGGGGGAAGTGCCAACTTTGTGTCCACAGATGAGGCTCCAAGATTGTTTAAAAAATATATAAAGACACAATTAGTCATTCAAGATGGTAAGGCTGTTGAAGATACCACAGCCTATTTAATTGATGTCAAGAAAGAGAAGACTCTTGCAAAAGAAGACGGTTATAGCAGACGTTTACCATTGTTCGTTGGTGAGAAAGATGGAGTCACCTATTATATTGCACCTATTAGGGGTAAAGGACTATGGGATGCTATTTGGGCATATGTTGCGCTGGATGATGATATGGTTATACAAGGTGCTTTCTTCGATCATAAAGGAGAAACGCCAGGTCTAGGTGCCAATATCAAGCAACGTTTCTTCATGGATGATTTTATTGGAGAGCATTTAAAAGCTAATGGTGCTTTTAAAGGAATTACAGTCGCTAAAGGAAATGCTGATCCGAAGAATAACAATAAAACGGATAATGAGGTAGATGCCATTGCAGGTGCAACGATTACAGGTGACGGTGTCTCAGCAATGATCAAAAGCGATTTAAGGCTATACGTACCTTATTTCGAAAACTTAAAAACTAATTAATTATGGGATTGCTTTCTAAAAAAGATGCAAATTTAATATTAGACCCATTAGCCGACAATAACCCTATTACCATTCAGGTACTTGGTATTTGTTCTGCATTGGCAATTACCGCAGAATTGGAAGCATCCATTGTGATGTCTATTTCGGTTTTGTTTGTATTGGGTGTAGGTAATGTAGTGATCTCATTATTAAGAAACATCATTCCTTCCAAAATCAGGATTATTGTTCAGTTGGTCGTTGTAGCTGCACTTGTGATCATCGTTGATTTAGTATTGAAAGCCTTTGCATACGAATTGAGCAAGACACTTTCAGTTTTCGTTGGATTGATAATCACAAACTGTATTATCATGGGTCGTTTTGAAGCCTTTGCCTTGGGAAATGGTCCTTGGAGGTCTTTCCTTGACGGAATTGGTAATGCATTGGGATACGCAGCAATATTGATCATTGTTGGATTCTTCAGGGAATTATTAGGTTCTGGAACCTTATTAGGAATTTCAGTGTTAGGAGACCCGATTGAAAAAACGGGATTATATTCTATCGGTTATGAGAATAACGGATTCATGTTATTGTCACCAATGGCATTGATAGTCGTAGGAATTATTATCTGGATACAGAGAAGTAGAAACAAAGCATTAATCGAAGATCATTAAATTAGGAAGCAGTTATTCAATACTGAACACTAAATATTATAGAAATGGAACACGTAGAATTATTTTTTAAATCAATATTCATAGATAATATGGTATTTGCTACATTCCTCGGGATGTGCTCATATCTAGCGGTATCTAAAAAAGTATCTACTGCGGTTGGTTTAGGAGCAGCGGTAATATTCGTATTAGCAATCACGGTACCTTTGAACTGGTTATTGGATCAGTATATCTTACAAGAAGGCGCATTGAAATGGCTGGGTGCTGAATATGCCTCTTACGATTTGAGTTTCCTATCCTTCATTATGTTTATTGCAACCATTGCAACCATGGTGCAATTGGTAGAGATCGTTGTAGAGAAGTTCTCTCCATCATTATATAATTCGCTTGGTATTTTCTTGCCGTTGATTGCTGTAAACTGCGCCATATTAGGTGGCTCATTGTTCATGCAATCTAGGGAAATAGCGACATTAGGATTGGCATTCAATTACGGAGTGTCGTCAGGAATTGGTTGGTTCTTAGCAATTCTAGCTATTGCAGCCATTCGTGAAAAAATCAGATATTCAAATGTTCCAGCGCCTCTAAGAGGATTAGGGATTACGTTCATTATTACAGGACTTATGGCAATCGGCTTCATGAGTTTTGGAGGAATGTTGACTGGTGGTGACGAAGAAGTAGAAGGCACGGTTGAAACAGTGAAAGTAGAAAAGGTATTGGATGAGGAAACTGTCGACAAAAAAAAGGAATTAGCTAACAATACTAAAAAGAGTTTAGAAGAATGATATTATTAGCCGCAAACACATTAGGAACGATTATCGCAACGGTTGCAGCGTTTTTGCTAATAACGCTATTACTGGTATCATTGCTTTTGTTCGTTAAGCAAAAATTAGCACCCTCTGGGCCAGTCAAGATCACGATCAATGGGGAAAGAGAAATTGAAGTAGCATCGGGAGATAGTCTTTTAACAACTTTGAGTGCTCAAAAGATTTTCTTGCCATCTGCTTGTGGTGGTGGTGGAACTTGCATACAATGTGAGTGTCATGTGTTAGAAGGTGGAGGAGAAGCATTACCGACGGAGACACCCCATTTTACGCGTAAAGAATTAAAGGATGGAGCACGCTTATCTTGTCAAGTTAAAGTAAAGCAAGACATGAACATCACCATTCCTGAAGAAGTTTTCGGGATCAAGAAATGGGATGCTACTGTTGTACGTAATTATAATGTTGCATCGTTCATCAAGGAATTTGTGGTTGAGATTCCTGCGGATATGGGTTACAAAGCTGGAGGGTATATCCAAATCGAGATTCCACCATGTGAGATCAAGTTTGAGGATATGGACATCACCGCACATCCTGAAGAGCATGAAACTCCGGATAAGTTCCAAAAGGAATGGGATAAATTTGGACTATGGCCTTTGGTCATGAAAAACACGGAAACCGTTGAGAGAGCCTATTCTATGGCCTCTTATCCAGCAGAAGGACGCGAAATCATGTTGAACGTGCGTATTGCAACACCGCCATGGGACCGCGCGAAGAACGGTTGGATGGATGTAAATCCAGGTATCGCCTCATCTTATATTTTCAATCAGAAGCCTGGTGATAAAGTTGTGATTTCTGGACCTTATGGAGAATTCTTCATTAATGAGTCGGAATCCGAAATGTTGTATGTTGGTGGAGGAGCTGGAATGGCACCAATGCGTTCTCACTTATATCATTTATTCAGAACCTTGAAAACAGGTCGTAAAGTGACCTACTGGTATGGTGGACGTTCTAAGCGTGAACTTTTCTATTTAGATCACTTCTATAAACTGGAAAAAGATTTTCCTAATTTTAAATTCTATCTAGCGTTGTCTGAACCAATGGAAGAAGACAATTGGAAAGTGAAGAAGGATATTGATGATGACGGTGATGGTTTCACAGGGTTTGTGCACCAAGTAGTAATCGATAATTATTTGAATCTACACGAATCACCGGAAGACATCGAGTTATACTTCTGTGGTCCACCACTAATGAACCAAGCGGTTCAGAAAATGGGTGAGGATTTTGGTATTCCAGATGAGCATATTCGATTTGATGACTTTGGAGGGTAAAATTCCTGCGAAGGCAGGAATCTCAGGAAAAGAGACTCAAAGCATAAAATAGATTCCTGCTTTCACAGGAATTTTAAACCCAATACGAAAGTGTTGGGTTTTTTAGGCTAACTTATGAATGACTTGATTGTTATCATACTCAAAGTTCCTAGAATAATCCATTACATTTTCAATACCATCAAGCTGGCATAAATAAGCAATTACAGAAGAAAGGCCTTTAAACAATACATCTTTATCCTCAGGATTATCTGGTCTGATACCTTTATGGTCCAAAGGCAGGGAATAGCCGCAGGCTTTCAAGAAAACAGCTTCTATCTGTATTAACTCTTGAGGTGAATAGCCATAGAATTTCCGGCCGAAATTCTGATTGACCAGTCCAACATAATTGAGTTTTGTAGAGCCATGCCTGTTGCTTAAATGTTTCCAAGAATCTGTATTATTACAGATATTACCAACAGCGCATTGTTTTGCACATTCAGGATGAAGCCTATGATCATGGAACGCCGTATATAATTTATTTATGGCTTGTTCTAATCTATTTGATATTTTCATAGCACAATATTTCTATATGTACCATGAAGTTACAAAAAATAATTATGTTGTTTGTCAATCCTCAATTACCTGAGAGCTTCTCGTAATTGCCTTCAATTTATTATGACTCGCTTAATAACTCGATTTGTATTATCATTGATGTTAAGCATATATACACCAACAGCTAAATCTTCTAATTTCAAATCATATTTCACTAAACCATTCACTATTTCGCGATAAACAATCTTACCTGTGAGATCATAGAGTATAATGTTGGTTTTATCAAAAAATAAATTTCCTAAGGATCGTATGGTAAAAGAACCGTTATTAGGATTTGGATAAACAGACACCTGATTTTCATCAGTACTGAACTCTTGGTTGGATAGAGCAGTACTTGCAGCACAAATATCCAATGAAAAATCAAGTATAGTGCCTCCATCTTGATCGGAATCATCTATAACTGTTAATGTCCAATCACCAAGAGAAGATAGTCCATAGATGCTTGACAGATCTCCTTCAGGACTATAGCGTCCGGTAAAAGGCGGTGTTCCATTTATAATTGGATTAGTTGCCTCATTATCAAAAATCGTATTGGTGTAATTATCATTACCGCTGCCATTGTCTGTCGATAATTCAATTACTGTATTGTCAGGAGCCGTAAGTGTTATGTCCAAGTCCGCATCCCAAGTATGATCGATATTGATTATAACATCAATATCTTCGATCATCAAATCATCATTGATAGTGATAATCGAATTGTATGCGATCCCTCCACCAATTGAAGAAATAGCTAGAGGTAAATCCGTAGCATCGTAGCTCATGCAATTAAGTGTCGAGAATGAGTTTATAGAAGACGTACTGCCATCACCACAAGCATTAGACGGCATGACTCTCCAATAGTATTGCATGTCGCTCAGTAAACTGGTTATGTAACTTTCCTGATTTTCAACTGACGAGTCCACAATAGTATTGAAATTGGAATCTGTGGCGATTTCAATTAAATAGGATTCTGAATTGGAGTCTGTACCCCACTGAAAATTTATGTCTGTTGCCAATAAAGAAGCATTGTTTAAAGGTTGATTGAGTGCCGGAGTGACCAAGTTTGTGTCATAAACCACCAAGCTTACATTTTCAGTGAATGAACTGCTTCCAGAGTTACCTTCTATAGAAAGGTTATAAGTGCCATTACTCAAGTTTTCAGTGCCAGAGATGGCAGCTACCACAGTGGCTCCATCCATAGTGGTTGATGTGGGACTAAAATTAACGGAAGTCCCAGGTGGAAGGTCTGGTATCGAGAAAGTTGTTTCCCCATTAAAACCTAAGAAGGTGTTATACACGAAACTGTATGATGCATCATCGCCTGAGCAAATGGAGACGTTGTTCTCATTGGCGGTGAGTGCGAAATCTGTTTTCTGGATTTCAAAATCGGAAGCATTCATGGCATAGTAAATATTATCCTTGGCCTCAACTATGATTCTAGCCGAGGTTGTATCGTCGACTCCAATATCGGGAACGACGATATCGGCATTACCATTGTTAGGTATATCGGATGCTAGAGTGAACGGAAATGTTAGTCCACCGTCTATAGAGAGTAATATATTTACACTGCTTGTATTTACTAAACCACCATCAGTACCTGCAACGTCCCAACTAACACTATGAGTATTGCCTGCAAACCAAGTTTCATTGACTTGTTGCGAAGTGACCACAAATGGCCCAACAGTTGTCGAGGCATCGACAGTTATTGTCATAGTATCAAAGGCCGTTTGCCCTCCAAGTCCCAAAGCATCAGGTGCTCTGTCTCTGACGGTTAGAGCATAATTTAGGTTTCTATTTGTAGTGCTTACGGTTTCCCAATCTGAACCGATCGCTGGGTTAGTTTCTGTTAATTGCCCTGCAATAACCCTGGATAGTTTTGGGATGTACCTGTCAGAAGACATTGAAGGAGGCAAGGACCTTACTAAGGAACCGGAAATAGTAGTTGGCCCAAAAGTGCCGCTAGTTACTTGACCATTGTCTATTCCTTCCCAGCAGAATAATATATTATCGCTCACATCAGGATCAGTGCCAATACCTCTAAGAACATAAGCCGTGCCTTTAGGTATTGTATAATTATCACCGGCATTCGCAGAGGGAGGATTATTTGAAATTGTTACGGGAGCATTGTTCTCCCAACAGTTTTTAACAACAAAATTATCTGTTATCTGTCGTATGCTATGATAATGAAAATAAGGGTCGGAAGTGGTTTGCACATCATTAACTCCAGTAATACCAGCATATCCCATGACAGTTGATCCACTTCCTGGTTCTGAATTTGTTCCTGTCCCAGATTCCACATTAAAGGACCATGTATGATTAGCTCCCATTTGGTGCCCTATTTCATGGGATGTAACAAGATCGAAGTATTCGCCTTGTGGATTGTCGTAAGATGTATACCCTGCTCCTTTATTATAGTCAACGTCGTTATTAATGTCATCATCGTCGCAAACACATCCTATGCATCCTGCATTTCCATTAATTGCGTCATTTACGGCAAATAAATGCCCGATATCGTATGCTACATTTCCAATTTCTGAAGATAGCGTATTTTGTATTTGAGCGTTCCAGCCAATAATGGAGCCGAAATTGTCCGTTCCAATACTTGCTTCCGAATAAGGATCAGTTAACGCATCTGTGTAGATAAGTTGGTCAAAATCTTGAACTTCGAAAGTAGCAGCGACGTCTGTTTCAAAAATCATATTGACTCTTGTTAGAGTCGCATTAATTGCTGCGAGAGATTGGGCAACAGTTCCTCCGAAGTAGCTTGTATATTCTCCTGTTGCAGATACTGCCATTCTATATTTTCGTAAAACCTGGTCATTGGCATCTCTTTGATTATTTGAATTACTTTGAGCCATGCGAGTAGAAAAATCATCGATTGTACCACAATAAAGAACATCTAGATTTTCTGATGTAGCCCGAGAGGTGTAAGCCACGTAGGTCTTAGGATCGTTATCGAAAAAATGAATATAAGTTGTAGATTCATTCAGAGGTTTTATCATTGCTTGTGTGCCCCTTGGATCTTGGCTAAACCTTATAACAGAGCCTTTTTCACCAAACCCAACAAAGGACTTTATTTCAGGATATTTTGCAGATAAAGAAGGAGAAAATACAGGTGCTTCAAATATTTTGAAATTTTCCAATTTTCCTTGAGCATCAGGAAACGGAATTGACAATTGTGTTTGGTTAGAACCTCTTAATGGAGCATTTTTCAATAATCTTTTGAATTCATGAAAATCAAGAGAAAATACAGAAAAATGTCCGGCCTTATAATCTTGAATCGTCGATTTATTGGAAATACCTGTTTCCTCAACCTTTTGCCATAGAATATTTTGTCCCGATGTGGATGTGATAATAAATAAGCAAAATAATAGGAAGGTGACTTTGAGTAAAGATGTTTTCATAACTGGAATAAGAATTTAATTAATAGCTAATTATAAGTACATCGAGAGAAAGTTAAAATGTGAGCAAAATTTAATTGATGTTTAAATTTGATTCGAATTATTAAAGCTTTATGCTAAATTTGCAACATGAGTAAAGTCCTTACAGAGCAAGAATTACATAATTTAGCAATGAACCATGTTGGCAAAGAATTAGAAGAACGTGGGTTTGAATTCATTGCTGTGAACAGTAAACTGAAAAAGCATCCTCAGTTTGTGTGTATCGACAAGAACAGTCAATATTTTTTTGTACTAGTCAAAGCCGTACTCTTGCCCGAGAACCCTAATAATTATGATGTTTTTTGGATGGAAACTTTTAAGAATCATGCACGTGAAAAAGAGGCCAAAGTATTATATGCGGGTGTAGGATTGGCGAATGCCCAAAATGAAAATTTACCAGTATTTCTCAATGAAGACTATGTCTTGGAGTATAATGGTATTCAAGTCATTGAAGATAATCTTAATTAATAAATGAGAAAAGCACTTCTTTTTGTTTTCACCATTCTGTTTCTTGTAGCCTGTAAAGAGGAATCCGAGAACTCAGAAGTCTCAGGACTGGTATTTGGAACATCATATTCCATCATCTATGATTCCGAAATGAATTACCAGCGACAGTTTGATAGCTTGTTTTATGACATCAACAGATCAATGTCCACTTATATCGAAAACTCGGATATCTCAAAAATAAATAGGAACGAGCACGTTTCGGTAGATGAATATTTTGAAAAAGTATTTAATACCTCAAAGATCATTTATAAATCAACTGAAGGCGCCTTTGATCCAACCATAGGAGCTGTGGTTAACGCATGGGATTTCGGTCCTGAAGGAAAGATAGATAGTTTAGACAGTCTTAAGATCGATAGCTTAATGACGTCTGTTGGCCTTGATAAGGTCACTTTGTCGAAAGGTGAAATAACGAAACCAAAAGAAACATATCTAGATTTTAATGCCATTGCTAAAGGCTATGCGGTAGATGTCATTGCAGAATTCTTAGAAGGGGAGTTAATCAAAAACTATTTAGTTGAAATAGGTGGAGAGCTACGAGCAAAAGGAATCAACTCCGAAAAGCAAAGCACCTGGAGAGTTGGTGTGGATCAACCTCGATTTGATGGTGAACAATCCATACTAAAGGCAATAACCTTAAAAGATGAAGCCATGGCAACCTCTGGCACGTATAGAAAGTTCAAAATAGACGATTACGGAAACAAGTATGCTCATATCATTGATACTAAGACAGGCTATCCTAGCATGACAAATCTACTTAGTATTTCTGTGATAGCTGAAGATTGCATGACGGCCGATGCCTACGCAACAGCTTTCAAAACTATGGGAATAGACAAAGTGAAGGATTTCTTGAAAGATAATCGTGAACTGAAAGTATTCTTAGTGTTCGAGAATGATAGTAAAGAATTGGAGACTCTGTCCTTGAACGGGTTTCCAGATAATTAGTTATTTGCTAACAACAGGAATTATTTCTCCCTTCGCTAAACAATATTTAGCTACGTCGTCCTTTGAAAGAATTTTGGTATAATCGACTTCTTTAATTTTAAAGCCTATGGATTTAAGCTTTTCAAAATAATCACGACCATAAACACGTACATGGTCGTACTGACCAAATATCTTAGCACGCTCTTTTTTGTCGGTGATTGAATCATCCTCGAAAGTCACTTTCCGAGTTAAGTCCTGAGGAATCTGGAATATTCCCATACCGCCAGGTTTTAAGACACGGTATAATTCCTGCATGGCCTTGGTATCGTCTGGTATATGTTCTAGCACGTGATTGCACAGAATCACATCATACTCATTATCTTCAAATGGAAGATTACAAATATCTGCCTTAATATCTGCCAAAGGCGAGTTCAAGTCAGTTGTTGTATAGTCGAGATTACTCATCTTCCTAAAGCGTTTGTAAAAGGCTTGTTCTGGTGCAAAATGAAGCACTTTTTTTTCAGCTGTAAAGAAATCTGTCTCGTTCTTTAAGTATAGCCATAACAATCTGTGACGTTCTAATGAAAGTGTTGAGGGTGACAGGACATTGTTCCGCTGATTACCATAACCATAAGGCAAGAAGCTCTTAAAACTTTTTCCATCGATAGGATCCGTGAAATTGTTTCCTTTCATGAAAAAAGCTAATAATGGACGCGCCACATAACTCAACCTAATAAGAAGAGGTCTTGGAATGGTATTAAGAATTATTTTAAAGAGTTTTTTCAAAACCTATAGTTATGACTTAAAATCTTCTCTCACAGGATAAAAAACGTCGGTGATCTTGCACGGTGTCAAAGCTTTTCCTCCATGTTCGATATTGGGAGGGATTTCTATGACCATTCCCGGTGCATAGATTTTGGTGATGCCATCAATGGTCATCTCGAATTTCCCTTCAGTTATAATGGATACTTGTTCATTCATATGAGAATGTAGCGGTAAAACCGCGCCTGCTTCTACTTCAACAAAAGATGTCGTCATGAATTCACTGTGTACGAACTTAGCCCTAAATCCAGGTGCAATTTCTTTGGCTTCAATATTTGATAATAAATGGTCCATTACAATGTTAATGCTACTTGTCTAAATTCATCTTCCTCATTACTTTCAATACCTAAAACATCATAGATATACGCGAAAGTTGATAACAATTCTGGTTTACCATCAACGATCGCCACATTATGCTCAAAATGAGCACTTGGTTTTTTATCCAGTGTGGTGATAGTCCATCCATCAGCATGTTGTCGCACGCGATGAGTGCCCATATTGATCATAGGCTCAATGGCAACGACCATACCTTCAACGAATTTCTTGCCTCTTCCGCGTTTGCCATAATTAGGCATTTCAGGATCTTCGTGCATTTTTCGACCTAGTCCATGACCTACTAATTCTCTCACAACACCATAATCATGATTTTCGCAATATTGCTGGATGGCATAGCCGACATCACCGACCCGATTACCTAGTTTCAATTCTCTTATTCCGACATAGAGTGATTCTTTTGTCACCTGAAGTAATTTTTTTGTTTCTTCGTCAATTTCGCCAACAGCAAATGTATAGGCATGATCCCCGTAAAAATCATTCTTGATGGCACCACAATCTATGGAAATGATATCGCCTTCTTTTAATGGTTCTTTGGTAGGGAATCCATGAACCACTTGCTCGTTAGGGCTCATACATAAGGTGTTTGGAAAGTCGTACAAGCCTAAAAATCCAGGAATTGCACCATGATCTCGAATGAATTCTTCAGCCAGCGTATCTAAATGAAGGGTCGTAATACCTGGTTTCACCTCAGAAGCTAGCATGCCCAAAGTCTTGGAAACAATAAGTGCACTCTCACGCATTAATTCAATTTCTTCTCTCGTCTTAACTATGATCATTGATAAAAAATATTGGCAAAGATACTTAAAATCAAACTGTAAAATTTTCAAGAAACATGATATATAGCAGTTTTTAGTGAATTAATTATATATATTTTTGACCCAAATAAATGGAAACAAATGTATAAATCCGTTAGTGCTGAAGAAGCTCTCAAGATAGTGAAGTCCAATGACAAATTATATATTCAAGCCGCTTGTGCTGCTCCTCATGTTTTGTTAAAAGCACTTACCGAAAGGCATGAAGAACTTAAAAATGTTGAAATTTGTCAGTTACATACTGAAGGGGAGGCATTATATGCCGATCCAAAATACGCCTCGAGTTTCCATATAAATTCCTTTTTTATTGGTCCCAATGTAAGACACACCCTCAAAGCAGGAAATGGATCATATACTCCAGTGTTCTTAAGTGAATTGCCATTGCTGTTCAAGAGGAATATAGTTGATGTTAAAGTCGCATTAATTCATGTATCAGTGCCAGATAAACATGGCTATTGTTCCCTTGGTGTTTCTGTAGAGGCCACATTGGCCGCTATTGAAAATGCCGATCAAGTAATTGCACAGGTAAACAAGCAAATGCCTCGTACTCATGGAGATGGAATAATACATGTTACGGAAATTAATTATTTTGTCGAATGTGATGAGTCTTTACCGGAACTTAAATCACGAGAAGCAAGTGAAGTTGAAGAGAAAATAGGACAATATGTTGCCAATCTTATTGAAGATAGAAGCACATTGCAAATGGGAATCGGGATGATACCTAACGCGGTTCTATCCAAGCTCATCCATCATAAGGATCTAGGGTTACATACCGAAATGTTTTCCGACGGCGTTATTGATCTCATTCTGAATAATGTGATTACAGGCAATTATAAAGGTATAAACCCTGGAAGAGCAATGGCTACATTTTTAATGGGCACTAAACGACTTTACGATTATGTTGATGATAACCCATTTATAGAAATGCGAACCTCGGACTTTGTAAATGACGTTAATAATATACGACAAAACCCTAATATGGTGGCTATAAATTCTGCTATTGAAGTGGACGTTACCGGTCAAGTCTGCGCGGATTCTATCGGGACAAGAATGTATTCTGGTGTTGGTGGGCAAATGGATTTTATTCGTGGAGCATCATTGAGCGAAGGAGGCAAAGCCATTATTGCTTTACCATCATTAACTAAAAGAGGCATTAGTCGGATCGTTCCTTGTTTAAAGCCAGGAGCAGGAGTGGTGACCACTAGATCTCACGTTCATTATGTCGTTACAGAATATGGAACTGCAAATCTTTATGGTAAGAGCATTAAACAGCGAGTTAAGGAGTTGGTTAATATTTCGCACCCAGACCATCGGGAGGAAATTGACAGAACGTATTTTGATCTAGTAAGAAGCTAGTCTTATTTAAGAAATGAAAAGAACCCTTTCTTCTTCTTTTGTTGAGCTTTGACAAAAGCGGGCTCCTTATTTGTTAGTAATTGGTAAATCTCTCCCCAACCCAAGAAACCACCAATATTCCTGTCATCGATAAAAAAATCGGCATGAATTTTTCGACTGGCTTCTCCTTCATAATTTTCCTCCGGAAAACTCTTGTTTACCGCGTAGAATTCGACCCCCTTGTTTTTGCAGAATTCGACGGCTTCATCAAGTCGCTCGCCATGACGGTAGGTCCAAAGAATAAGTCTATGACCTTTTTCCTGAAGTTTATGAAGAGTGTCAAAAGCAAAGATCATTGGGTCACCAATTCTTGGATAGGCATCTTCGACGATCGTACCATCAAAATCCACTGCAATTATCAATTTATCTTGGGCTATCATTTGGGTTTGGTATTCGTGCTAAATTACAATAAAAATATTATTCTACGTAGGTGTGTTTGTACTCTTGACCTGTTAAGATAGTGATCATATCCTTCTCTAAAGACGTGATAGGGGATTCCACGATACGATTTATCTCCTTGTCATTTTTATAAAAAATGAAGGTTGGTGTGTTCGTGATATTTGAGCCAACTTCAAATCCATGAGGAGTGTCTTTTTCACGGCTCATTGTTATCAACTCAATATTACTTTTAGGATAATCGGCCGCATCCATTATTTTATAGAATCTAGGTGTTTCTCGTTTACTGTCATCACACCATGTTCCCATAAATATCTTGACTTTGACATCTTTTAAAAGATGTTCTAAAGCAGCGGTTGTGCTTTTATCAACTTTATAATCTTCATAGTTCTTATTATACCATTCATTAAAAGGGGCTTGCTTGAATCCATCTTCATTAGCTAGGCCAAGCAAGATTATAGATTCTTTATATGGTACCGTGTTATTGATTTCCAATATTTCGCTTTTAGTCGATGTGTCCAATACTTGTTTCTGCCCTCCACAGGAAGCAAGAACTAGCATAGTTAAAAAATAAACGACTCTTTTCATAACAACTTATTCAATTAAGGATTCTTGTGTCATTGCTTGAGGTTGCGGTAATCCAATGAGCTTTAATATGGTTGGTGCTAAATCTCCTAAGACACCGTTTTTTATGTGTTTAAGCTCTTTATCTATCAGTATAATAGGTACCGGATTGGTGGTGTGGGCTGTATTAGGCGTGCCATCTGGGTTGATCATGGTCTCACAATTACCATGATCCGCAATCAGTAAGGTCGTATAACCATTTTCAAGGGCCGTTGTTACAACATCCTTTACACATTCATCAACTACTTCGCAAGCTTTAATTGCAGCGTCCATAACCCCTGTATGGCCAACCATATCACCATTGGCAAAATTCAGACAGATAAAATCGGTTTCACCTTTCTGTAGTTCTGGAATGAGAGCATCACGTAATTCATAGGCACTCATTTCTGGTTTCAGGTCGTAAGTTGCCACTTTAGGCGAATTTCGTAAAATGCGCGTCTCTCCGGCAAATGGCGATTCTTGACCACCGGAAAAGAAGAATGTCACATGTGGGTATTTCTCGGTTTCAGCAATGCGAATTTGTTTCTTGCCATGTTTAGCAAGAACTTCTCCTAAAGTATCCACGAGATTATCTTTATTGAACACGACATGAATGCCCTTGAAGGATTCATCATAATTGGTCATCGTTACATAATACAAATTGATTTTATGCATATTGTGCTCATGAAAATCGCGTTGGGTTAATGCGTCTGTTAGTTGACGACCTCTATCGGTTCTGAAATTAAAGAAGATGACGACGTCCCCATCTTTTATTTGAGCAATTGGTTGGTCGTTTTTGTCAACCATGATAACAGGCTTGATGAATTCATCTGTGATATCTTCATTATAGCTCTCTTGAATGGATTTTTCGGCATTTCTTGAATGTTCTCCAATACCATTGACCAAAGCATCATAGGCTATTTTAACTCTCTCCCATCTTTGGTCCCTGTCCATGGCGTAATAACGTCCTGTGACTGTCGCCAATTGCCCTCCGGTTTTATCTAAATGTTCTTGTAATGAAATAACGAAACCATAACCTGATTTTGGATCTACATCGCGACCATCGGTAAATGCATGGACAAATGTTTTTTTCAATCCAAAATCATTAGCGGCTGTTAATAATCCTTTTAAATGATCTATGTGCGAGTGAACACCACCATCACTTAACAAGCCTAGAAAATGAACATCTCGATCATTGTCTTTGGCATATTTAAAGGCATCAATTAGCACTGGTTCTTTTGCCAAGGTATTATTCTTGACAGCAAGATTTATTTTTGCCAAATCTTGATAAACGATTCGCCCTGCACCTAGATTCATGTGTCCCACTTCACTATTGCCCATTTGCCCTTCGGGTAGGCCAACATGAAGTCCATCAGTGCGTAATTCTGCACTAGGATATTTAGTGTATAATGAATCTATGAAGGGTGTTTGAGCATTGTCAATCGCTGATACTTTGGGGTCTGGTGATTTCCCCCAACCGTCAAGTATCATTAAAATTACTTTTTTGTTCATTTATTTAATATGTTTTCAAATATAAAAACAAGATCCTGCATCGGCAGGGTCGTTTTGTTTAATATGTTGTTAAAATTAGTAACCTCTATATTTCTCAATTGATTCTCTTATTTTTTCTATCCTATTGTCTGGATCGGGATGCGAACTTTGAAACTCTGGCACCCTATTAGGACCTGCCGCTGCCTTGAGTATTTGCATAACACCTATCATTTCTTCTGGATTGTAGCCTGCACGCATCATAAACCGAACACCGAGGTCATCGCTCTCCAGCTCATCGTCGCGACCATTTGTAAGCAAGGTGTTTTGTCCAATACCGCTCACTAATCCACCCATGTCTGCACCTACATTAGCTCCCATAGTCGCTGTTCTCCAGAAATCTGATTCCGCAATACGTTCGGCAGAATGTTTGCCAAGTACGTGACCGATTTCATGACCTAGAACTCCAGCTAATTGGTCTTCGTTCTCTAGTTTAGAGAAAAGAGCATAGGTTATGAATATTTGTCCTCCAGGTAGTGCGAAAGCGTTGATGGTATTTGGATCAGCCAAAAGATGAAATTCATATTGATAGGGTGTTTCTCTAGCCATGCTTGATTTTATCAGGTTGTTGCCCACCTGATCCACAAAAGCTTGATATTTCTGGTCTGGGTAAAGCCCACCATGCTGTTGCGCCATTTGAGGAGCACTTTGAAGGCCTATGGCAATTTCTTGCTCAGGTGTCATATTAATGGTCTGGGTACGTCCAGTATAGGGGTTTTCTTGTTTTTGATTACATTTTCTCATGAAAGCAAAGGCTACTATCGCTAATCCTATTAGTAGTCTAATTTTAAGCTTGCTACCTCTCATTTTTATGAATTTAATATGTTAAAATTACGAAAGTTTAGGGTAAAAGTTTTGGATTGATATCTAAAATGTTATTGGAAATATATGATTTAATAAAGTCATCTGTAAAGTATTCACTACCTAATAATTTTTCTTCTTGAAGCATCTTGAATGTGTCCAGTTCTTTATATTCCCTTAAATAGTCTAATGATAATGGCTTATAACTCAAATGCCAAGGCTCATATTTAAAACCGTTTCTATTGCCATTGTCTGTATAGACCAAAAAGAAATCGAAAGATTCTGAATGTTCGTCTAACCATTCCTTTAATTTACAAAAAGGGCCTTCGTTATGAAAATGCTCGGCAACAAGTAAACTCTTTGGTTGTGTAACGGCCCCATCAACAATATCAAGATCTGTTCCCCAATGATGTCGGCTCGTGCCAGGAATTGTAGAATATTCAACAATTTTAAGTATCGCTTCAATTGGCGATAAGCTTTCAGAAGTAAATTTCTTATACTTTCGTTCCCAGATCCTGTTTTGGTGGGCATAATTCCTATAGCTGGATACTACTTTGATCTTAATTCCCGATTCAGCGGCTTTTACTTTCATTTTCATAAACGAATCAAAGGCATCTTTCCGCAATGAAAAACCTTCACCGAATAATTCAGGTGAACCTTTACCTATTAGTTCTTCTGGTGGTAAAATAGGCCTAGTAAACGACATCATTGGTGGTATTAGTGTTGTGACCCCGAATAATGTTAGAAGTTCAATAAAATCAGCTCTTTTCATTATCGTAGGCACTTGTATGATCAGAAATAACCTTCCAATCACCATCAATTTTTTTGAATACCAAGGTGAAGATCCCGTCTGCTTTCCCGACATTTCTTGTTAAATGAAATTCACCCACTAAAAGATATGCTTCTGCATTTATGGGTTGAACGTCAAGAACATCGAAGGTTAATTTTCCTGTATGGTCTTTCGTTGGATATCCTACTTTATAACGATCCAAGGTTTGTTGCCATCCTTTTGTGATTCCACTTTTACCAACAAAAAGAAGATTGGGTGTTTTGTCGTAGCCTTCCATAAAGGCTTCAATACTAGCATTACTCCAGTCTTTTGCTTGCTGATATAGCACCGCTTTGATATCTGCTGTGTCTTTCGCTATTTGAGCTTCGGTCAAAGCAACGGGAGTAGTCGATTTGCAACTACTGAATACAATAAGAAATGTGAGAATTAGGTATTTCATTAAATGATGATTTATTTATCAGTAAGGTACTCAATCTTTTTTATTTCATAAAACTTTGCCGGCATACCATTATAGATAAAATCTTTGATAAAACTCAAGCCAGACTTAATTGCCACCCGATGGGAAGCATGATTGTCAACATGGACATGTGCCACTATTTTGTCAAGATCAAGATGGTTGAAACCATAAGCTAGACTGGCCGTGGTAGCTTCTGTGGCAAAGCCCTTGTTCCAATGTTTTTTATAAAAACGATAGCCAACATCCACTAAATTTTCATTCGGATGGAATTTTAAACCACACCAACCTAAAAACTCATCCGTTTCTTTTAGGCAAACGGCCCATCTACCCATTTTGAAATCTTGGTATTTTTTTTTGTAGGTTTTTAAAAACAGTTTTGAGGCTTCAATCGATTCAAAAGGGTCATCACCAGTGTATTTTAAGCACTCAATATCGTTGTTGATGTTAAAAAAATGAACGCCATCATCGACATTGAGCTCTCGAAGATATATTCTGTCGGTTGAAGTGATCATAGGAGCTAGTTAAGCTGACTTAAATCTGTTTCAGGTGCAATCTCATAAGGAACTTTGCCATGTTCGAAAACCCTTGCATCAAGAACACCTCTTAAAGTTGTTTTGGTATTCTTCAACTCTATCCAACTTCCTTCGCGCAAACCAATTACAGGTTGGGTATTGAATTTATGGAATTCTGCAATTCGCATTTCACGCGTCTCTGCCATATGTTCACTATTGGGATCAGGATCTAGATAATGAGGATTGATATTGAAAGGCACTAAGCCAAAAGTCTTGAAACTTTCAGGATATACAATGGGCATATCGTTTGTTGTGTTCATTGTCAGGCCACAGATGTTACTCCCAGCACTTGTCCCGAGGTAAGGGATCCCAGTGCCAATAATATCTTTGATAGGTTGCATGAGCTTATTTCTATATAGTTGATTTACGAGAACAAACGTATTTCCTCCTCCAGTAAATATCCCCTCAGATTCTTCAATAGCTTTAATTGGGTCCTCGAAGTTGTGCAGCCCTTTAAGATCAATATTTATAGATGAGAATACAGCTTTTGCTTTTGCCAGGTAATCATCATGTGATATTCCACCTGGTCTTGCATAGGGTATGAAAACTACGGAACTAACATTTTTGTACAACACTTTTAGTTCTTCGAGAAGGTAATCGAGATAAGATTCACCATGAATAGTTGAAGTACTAGCGATTATCATGTTTTTCATACCTAGGTTTTTTGTAAATTTAAGTAATAGTAGCTTTTAACAAAAGTTTACGACCATTTTGCATTGAATTAAGGTTAATGATTTTTTTCTTTATCACATGAATAGACAATTACTTTTAGTATCCTTTTTATTGACCACACTATTTTCTTTTTCGCAGGAAATCGAGCGTGTTGAGGTCACTGGTAGAATTATTGTTAAAGGCAATGATGTAGAGGGTGTCACTGTTTATAATACCTCTTCAGAGCAAGGAACCATTACAGACTTTGATGGAAATTTCAAAATACAGGCTGGCCTTAATGATAGAGTTGAAATTTCGGCACTTCAGTTTAAAAAATTCGTCGTAATTGTAGATCAGGGTATCGTTGATCAGAAAAAAATGACCATTTTTATGGTTGAAGAGATTAACAAACTTCCCGAAATTGTCGTGTCGCCTTATGATCTATCAGGGAATATCATAGTTGATGTGAATCGGGTTAAAACGTTAAACTTGCCCTTTGATGCGGAGAACTTTAATCTCGATAAGGCTCTTGTCGACCTGACTCCAGATAATAAATCGGCCGTAAACAACTCTTTTGTGCAAGGTTCAGGTGGTATGTCAGATCAATTGGGTGCAAATCTGAATGGACTTATAGGTCTGCTTGTAAAACCACTTTTTAAGAAAAAAAAGAAAAAAACCGATATTGAGAAATATAACAAACGCACTCAGACTGCTGCACAAGAATCCGAGGTCTTAGACCTTCGCCTTATGTATACAAATGAGTATATGGAGCGTTGGTTTGGCATACCAAAGGAGAAAGTCAATGAATTTATCGTTTTCGTAGAAGATAAAGGGCTGGATTATAGTTTACTCAATGAAGGACGAGAGATGGAGTTTATTGACTTCTTAGTGCATCAAAGCAAATCCTTTTTAGATTTACAGAGTGAGAAGGATTAGTTTTGGATTCATTTTATTTTTGTGTGTAGCCATATCTTCGTTTGCCCAAAAAATAACACTAAACGGTAAGATTTACGTAACGGCAGATGCCGAAGGTATTCATGTAATCAATAAAACTTCTAAAACGGCAACTACTACAAACGCTATCGGGGCATTTAGTATCCAAGCCAAGGAGAATGATACTCTCGTATTTTCTGGAGTACTATATAAATTGCATTCTATATTGGTAGATATAGAAATGATAGAGACTAAGGTCGCTAAGGTCTTCTTGCTAGAGAACATCAATCAATTGGATGAAGTAATTGTGGGTAAAGTGCTTACAGGAGATTTGTTTTCTGATATTGAGAACTCAGATGCTGAACCTTATATTAACTTCTATGATGTTGGTATCCCTGGCTATAAGGGCAAACAATTAACTCATAGCGAGAGATTGTTAAAAGAGGCTGGAGAATTTAAACCAATAATGCTATTAGGGGTTTTAACTGGAGGAATACCTCTAAATCCAATACTTAACGGCATTTCAGGTAGAACCAAAGAACTAAAAAGACGCGTAGAATTAGAGGCTAGGGATGAACTTATGTTTACCATCAGTGCTAAATTCTCGGAAATCCTTTTTGCCGAAAACCCCTTAGAGCAAAATTTACGTTATGAATATTTTTATTTTTGTACTGAAGATCCAGAATTCACTACAAAATGTAGCGGTGTAAATGATTTGGTGACCATGGCATTCTTACAATCAAAATTGAAACAATACAGGGATAACCTCAAAAATTGATATTTTGGAACACTTTTTGAATTATCAAAACCATTACATTTACACAAAGTAGAATGATGAAAAAATTTCAAGGTTTAATAATCTTACTTGTAATTCCCATGCTGGCATTTACAGCAGTACACAAATACTATGTTAGTGTTACTCAGATAGATTATGTTGAAGAGCGCGGAGAACTACAAATAACATCAAGGCTTTTCATTGATGACCTTGAAAAGCTATTGCGAGAACGATATGATGAGGGTATCACTTTGGCTGGAGAAAACGAAACGAAGAAGGTAGATATTTATTTGGAAAAATATTTGAAGCAAAAGATAGGCATCAAGATTAATGGAGAACCCAAGACCCTTAATTTTTTAGGAAAAGAATATGAAGATGATATTGCTATTTGCTATTTAGAGGTTTCAGGTATTAAATCCATCGAATCCATTGAAATTTCGAATAGAGTGTTCTTCGATATTTTTGAAGAACAGAAGAACATCATTCGTATGAAAATCAATTCAAAAAGAAAGAGTTTTATCTTAATTCCAGAAAATGATAAAGGTTTGTTAAACTTCGATTAAAACATTCGTCAAACCTTAATTTTTAGTTAATTTCCCCTACAATTTTTCACTAATTAATTCACATAATGAAGACATTAAAGTATGTAATGCTTTCTTTACTTTTTGTTTCCTTTAGCACGTTTGCACAAGAGGAAGAAACGCAAGTAAAGGAAGAACGTGAGCTGGGGCACACTAACCAGAACAAATTCAAGCAGTTATACGACGAATTTTCGACGCCTAACATGTATCGCACAGCATCTGGAGCACCAGGACCGGCATATTATCAACAACAAGCCGATTATAAGATGGATCTTGTTCTAGATGATAAGAACACAACATTATCTGGTAACGAAACCATTACTTATACAAATAATTCACCAGACATATTGGAATATTTATGGGTGCAATTGGACCAGAACATGCGGGCCAAGGATTCTAAAACCCCTTTGATCCAAAATGATGGTTTACAACCTGCAATGCAGCCAGGAGGATTTGCGAATAGTTTCTTGTCTGAAGGATTCGATGGAGGCTTTAATATTGAGCAAGTAAAGGATGATAGTGGTAAGGATCTTCCACATATGATCAACCAAACGATGATGCGAGTTGAAATGCCAAAACCACTAGCTTCAGGCGAAAAATTTTCTTTTTCAATTAAGTGGTGGTATAACATCAATGATCATGTTAATGGTCGTGGACGTTCAGGATACGAATTTTTCCCTGAAGATGGCAATAGAGCCTATGTGATTGCGCAGTTCTATCCAAGAATGGCAGTCTATAGTGATGTAGAAGGATGGCAAAATTCTCAATTTTTTGGACGTGATGAATTTGCATTGCCTTTCGGTAATTTTGAAGTGAATATCACTGTACCCGCTGATCATATATTAGATGGTACTGGTAAACTAATGAATAGGAAAGAAGTGTTTTCTAGAGAAATGATGAAGCGTTACAATAAAGCTAAAAAGTCTTTTGACGAGCCTGTTGTAATCGTGACTCAAGCTGAAGCTGAAGTGGCAGAGAAGAGCTTTAGTGATAAAACAAAAACATGGAAGTTATATGCTGAGAATGTGCGTGACTTTGGTTTTGCTACGTCGAGAAAGTTTATTTGGGACATGATGGCTGTTAAGATTGGTGGACAAGATATCATGGCTGTTTCAATGTACCCGAAAGAAGGAAATCCTTTATGGGAAGAATGGTCTACTAAAGCGGTTGCTAGTACTTTAAAGTCGTATTCTCGCATGACTTTTGACTATCCATATCATAAAGCAATTTCGGTGCACGCAAAGAACCAAGGCATGGAGTATCCGATGATCTGTTGGAATTATGGACGTCCTAATGAAGACGGTACTTATAGTGATAGAACGAAATTCGGAATGATGAGTGTGATCATACATGAAGTAGGACACAACTTCTTCCCAATGATCGTCAATAGTGATGAGCGCCAATGGACATGGATGGATGAAGGTCTTAATACTTTTGTACAGTATGTTGCCGAACAGGATTTTGGTGAATGGTATCCTGGAGCTCTGTCTCCTGATCAATCTGCATATCCATCAAGAAGAGGTCCAGCAGCTAAAATTGTTCCTTATATGGGAGGCGATCAAGATTATATTGCACCGATAATGACCAAAGGGTTGAACACGCATCAATTTGGTAATAACGCATACGGAAAGCCAGCGACTGGATTAAATGTATTAAGGGAAACCATCATGGGTCGAGACCTTTTTGATTATGCTTTCAGGACTTACTCACAACGCTGGATGTTCAAGCATCCAACACCAGAGGATTTCTTCCGTACTATGGAAGACGCATCAGCTGTTGATCTAGATTGGTTCTGGAGAGGCTGGTTCTATACGACTGATTACACAGATATCGGGTTGAAAGAGGTGAAGAAATATTATGTGTCTAATGAGCCAAACAAGGAAATTAAGGACATGGTTGTGCAAAGAGGTATGCAAATGAGCGATTTACCGCCTTTGGTATATTTGGTTGAAGAAGGAAGTGAGGATTTCAAAGAGAGTATGCGTGATGCTGATCTAATGGAAAGCGTCCCAACATTAAAGGAATATATGATGGACAATTTCTCTGAAACTGAAAGAAGCACCATGAAAAATCCGAAATACTTTTATAAAGTCACATTCGAGAAACCAGGAGGTTTGGTCATGCCAATCATCGCCGAATACGAATATGCCGATGGTTCTAAAGAAAGAATTACATATCCTGCACAAATTTGGAGACTTAATGATAATGAAGTAAGCAAAACGATTGCTTCTGAAAAGGAATTAGTGTCCATTAAGGTAGATCCAGACTTGGAAACAGCTGATATAGATATCACTAATAATTCTTGGCCAAAAGAGATCAAGCAAAGTAAATTCGATCAATTCAAGAAGGAAGTTAAAAATTAATATTAGGCTGTCACGCTGAGCGCGGTCGAAGGGCTCGAAATGATAGATATAGATTAAATTATATAATAGAGTCGGAATATCCATAGGAGATGTTTCGACTCTGTTTCTTTTAACTCCGTTTGTTTTAACGCCTTATTAGTTCATACTTTAAAACCAAGTGATTATATTTGTATTGTGATGCTAAATAACTTCATCTTGTTTATAAGTGGTGGCGAGATCTTCTTGATTCTCTTCATTGTCGTCATGGTCTTTGGTGCTGACAAGATTCCTGAAGTCGCTCGAGGCTTGGGGAAAGGCATGCGTGTCCTTAAGGATGCTACCAACGATATTAAGAATGAAATTTCAAAAAGTGCCGAAAGTCATGGTATTGATACAAGTGTCACTAAGGATATTGATCAAGAGATCAAGAAAGTAAAAGAAGGTATAGACGACTTTACTGGTTCGGTTCGGCGTAAACTTTAATTATATTTTTCTACTTATCGTCAATCCATCTCGAATGGGTAAAATGACAGTTTCTATCCTTTTATCTGTTTTTAAAAGTGTATTATATTCTGTTATACCTTTGGTAGATTCGTCATCTGACTTCAATGGTTCCAATACCTTGCCACTCCAAAGTACGTTATCAGATATGATTATGCCGCCTGGATTGAGTTTATCTATGACCGCATGAAAGTAATTCACATAATTTTCTTTATCAGCATCCATGAAGACTAGATCAAAGGTCATATCGAGTTTCGAGATGATTTCTTGCGCATCTCCTACATACTGATTGATCAGTGTCCCATAACCAGACTTATCAAAATATTTTCGCTGGAAATCGTGAAGTTCTTCATTAATGTCGATAGTGTGCAACATGCCTTGGGCACGCAGGCCTTCTGCCAAACAAATGGCAGAGTAGCCAGTATATGTGCCTATTTCCAATATGGTTGTTGGGTTGATGATTTTCGAGAGCATGCTCAACACACGGCCTTGGAAGTGGCCGCTTAGCATACGAGGTAGTAATATTTTTTGATGGGTTTCCCTATTGAGTTGTTGCAGTAATTCTGGTTCGTCTTCAGAATGTGAGACAACGTAATTATCCAGTGCTTTTGAAATGAATTCCATTATCCTAAAATTCTATCAATCAATTTTTGCTTGGAAACTTTATCATCACCACATAACCATTGTATCACATTGTCTTCCCAAATGGCATCGCGTTCTTTTTCATTTATGATGTTACGCTCCATAGCCAAATCCAAGATTTTACCTGGATACGATGATTGCTTGGCGCTTTCCATTTCACCTAGAGGATAAGGATCATCCAATCCCATAACAACTTGCTTAGAACCTTGATTCTTTATTAATAATTCCAAACCACCTGTATCATGCACCAAGGTGTCGAAGAATATGTTTTTATGGCCAACCGCTTTTCTTGGATGGCTCTTGCCTTCAAAGAGGTCAGGTCTGCCATCAAAACCCTGGATACGTCTTCCTAGATTAATCTGCGCTAGTTGTCCACCATGGGCGAAACAGGTTCTCATATTCGGAAATTTGTCTTGATAGCCATTCAGGGTCAGGAAATGGTATGCATCGGCACATTGAGCCAGCATCCAGATCAAATGAAAGCGCCATGAGGTATTCTCTAACTTAATGAATTTCTCGCCATCGTAAGGATGGACTTCTACTGCAAGATTATATTTACTGGCCAACTCAAAGATCGGTTCGTTCTCTTCATCAAAGATACAACGCCACGTACCAATAGTATCCATGTAATGTGTTGGTAAGCATAACAATTGCATGCCTAGCTCTTCGACACAACGTTCTATTTCCCAGCATGCCCCTTTCACGAATCCTGGGTGTACGACAAAACCACAAGTGAACTTGCTCGGATTCTCTCGTTGGATCTTAGCATTAAAATCATTCTGGAAACGCAATGCTTGTTTCATTTCCTCAACACGCAAACCATTGCCATATAGTTGTGAGAGATTGAGCACGACCGCGTGATCGATCTTGAATTGTTCCATCCATTCTAATTTTTCATCCAAGAAGAAACTAGAATCGGTTACTGGACGGCTCCAATCTTTCTGGAGCATGAATTTACGGTCCTTATCTACCCAAAAAATTCCTTTATCTACCATAAATTGAGGAATCTCTTCAGGATAGGGAAGTAGATGTGAATGACCGTTGATGCGAAGTTTTCTATGCATATTAATTTTCTAACTGTACTTTTTTAGGAGGCTGCATCACCTCACCACATTTAGGACAGCTTCGTTTGTCTTTATCGCTGTAATAATTGTCAAAGATCTTGGGCATGTCCGTTTCAATATTATCTAGGGTAAAATCTTCTTCGTAAAGTTTTGTGGTGCAGCTCTCGCAGAACCAAAGTAAGGCATCCTGTACACCTTTTTCACGAGGATATTCAATGACCAACCCTACGGTATTAGGGCCTCGCTGAGGAGAATGCGGGACTTTTGGAGGAAGCAGGAAAATCTCTCCTTCTTTTATGTGAATGTCTTTGGGAGTGCCCTTGTCAATGACTTTAAGAATAATATCACCTTCAACCTGATAAAAGAATTCTGGTGTTTCATTGTAATGATAATCTTTTCTGCTGTTGGGTCCACCAACCACCATAACGATAAAGTCGCCATCTTTCCACACTACTTTATTGCCAACAGGTGGTTTGAGTAGGTGTCTGTTCTCGTCAATCCAAGCTTTAAAATTTATAGGAGGATATATTTTACTCATTATTCAATATTTTAGAATCTTGTCATTCCGTCCCGGTAGCAATCGGGAATAAGGAATCCAGTAATGATGGATCCTGAATTAAGTTCAGGATGACAAAACAAGTTTTGTTATTTTATAAAGTTACAAAGATTTTGTTCGTCCACCATCAACCGGAAGATTAATTCCGTTGATATAACTGGCGGCTTCACTAGCTAAAAATGTGATAGCATTGGCAATTTCTGCAGGTTTTGCAAATCGCTTTGCTGGTACTGAATTTTTCATCGCAGTACTGGCGTCATCAACAGAGACACCGGTTTTGGCCGACTTGTTCTTAATGATTTCCGTTAATCGTTCGGTGCTGGTAGCACCAGGAAGTACATTGTTTACAGTAATGCTAAATTGTCCTAATTCATTAGCTAAGGTCTTACTCCAATTTGCAACGGCCCCTCGAATGGTATTACTCACCCCAAGACCGTCCAATGGTTGTTTCACAGATGTTGAAATTACATTGATGATACGCCCATATTTTTGTTCCTTCATAAACGGCACTAATGTTTGCGCCAACACGTGATTACATTTTAGATGCTGTGTGAATGCATTTTCGAACTCACTGATGTCTGCCGAAAAAACTGGCCCTCCTTTTGGCCCTCCAGTATTATTGACTAAAATATGAAACCCGTGATTGTTAGAAATATAGTCGGAGACCTTCATTTTTAACTCCTCCGGATTCGAAAAATCAGCAATGATAAAATCGTGATTTCGTTGTTGTGGAAGTTCCTTCAAAGAAGCCTTCAATTTATCTTCATTCCGAGCGATTAGTGTTACTTGAACTCCTTCTGCTGCCAACGCGATGGCTGTTGCTTTTCCGATGCCTGCTGTACTGCCACAAACCAAGGCGTATTTGTTGTTTAAGTTTAGATTCATATCTATATTTTATTTTCTACCATGCTTTTTATTTTAATAGCTTTTTCAAAATGATCTAACTTATGAGTCATTATCCACCATTCCGCAGCTTCCATTAATAGAGCTGGGTTGTCATTTTTATTAGAAAAAAAAGCATAAAAAGACAATCCTACATTTGTGCCTTTACTTGCAATTTTTTTATTACAAACTTCAATAATATTTTGCCTTAATATTTCATCCATATTTGATACACACATTCTTAGCTTCAGTAAAAAAACGTAATGCTTCGAATCCACCTTCACGACCTACACCTGATGCTTTTACACCTCCAAAAGGCGTGCGAAGGTCACGCATCATCCAAGTGTTTACCCATACGATACCAGCTTGCAAGTGGTTGCTCATTCTCATAGTACGTTTCAAGTCATTAGTCCATAATGTTGCTGACAAGCCATACTTTACTTTATTAGCCATTTGAAGAACTTGGTCTTCAGAATCGAAAGGCATGATCGTTACGACAGGCCCAAATATCTCTTCTTGGTTCACGCGGCATTCATCATTTGGCACCTCGATAACGGTTGGTTCTAAATAATAGCCGTTTTCATAGCCTTTCACAATGACTTGGTTGCCGCCACAAAGTATAGTTCCGTTTTCTTCTTTAGCAATGTTAATATAATCCATCACCTTTTCAAGATGAGGTTTGGAGACCAAAGCTCCAATATCTGTTGATTCTTCAGATGGATGGCCAATCTTTAATGTCTTGACTTTTTCAACGAAATCTGACTTGAATTTCTCATAGATCGATGCCTCTACAAAAATGCGACTACCACATAAACATATCTGTCCTTGATTGGCAAATGATGAGCGAACTGTAGTGCTTAGCATATCGTCATAATCGCAATCTGCGAATATTATATTTGGATTCTTACCACCGAGTTCCAATGATAATTTCTTGAACATTGGAGCAGCTACTTTTGCAATATGTGCTCCAGTTGCGGTACCTCCCGTAAACGAAATAGCTTTGATGTCTGGATGTGTCACAATGGCTTGCCCTGTTGTGGTTCCCAAGCCATGAACAATATTCAGCACGCCTTTTGGTAATCCTGCTTCATTACAAATCTCACCTAAAAGATAAGCCGTCATTGGCGTTACCTCACTTGGTTTGGCAACCACACAGTTACCTGCAGCAATGGCTGGAGCGATTTTCCAAGTAAAAAGGTAGAGTGGGAGGTTCCAGGGCGAAATGCAACCCACGACACCAATGGGTTGACGTAAGGTGTAATTAATGGCCTGTTGCCCTACACTCTCGTGACTTTCGCTAGCAAATTGTGTAATAGCATTCCCGAAAAAGCGAAAATTACTTGCTGCTCTTGGTATATCTACTGACTTGGCCAAGCTCACTGGTTTGCCATTGTCTTTACTTTCAGCTTCTGCAAAGCGTTGCAAATTCGCTTCGAGTAATTCAGAAATCCTGATCATGATTCTGCTTCGTTCTTCTAGTGTGGTTTGGGACCAAACTGGAAAGGCGGATTTTGCTGCGATATAGGCATTCTCTACATCGTCTTTGGAGGAGTTTGGGATTTTCCCGTAAACCTCTCCATCGGCCGGACAATAATTGTCAATCCAATTGTCCTGAAGCGGATCGAGAAACCTACCGTTGATGTAGTTTTGAATGTTCATGTGATTTATAGCTTATAATACCATATTAAAAATAGACAAACAAATTTTAATGCCTTGTCTTATATTTCCTATCCGGATGTTTTCATTAGGATTATGTTGATTATTATCCATATTGACCATAGGTACGATAATAGCAGGAATATCTAATATTTTTATTGCTGGAATAATCGGCACAGTGCCCCCCATAGTTCTAATTATTACTGGCGTTTCATTAAATTCTCTTTTTATGGCATCTTTTAATTGGCTTCCAAATTTTGAATCAATATCTGTTCTGAAAGCATTCACGCCTTTATCTGCAGTAAACTTTACTATTTTATCATTATTTAAGCGCTCCTCATCTGTTGGGTCTCTATCTAAAACTAAAAACCCTTCACCTTCAATGTGCTTCTTTATTTTTTCTAATTGCTTGGCTCCATCTGTTTCAACTACTAATCTCACATCAATATTTGCCATGGCAATTTCAGGGATAATAGTTTTTGGTTTATCGCCTTTCCATGATGTTTCTATTTGCCGCACATTTAATGATGGATACTGTAAAGCTTCTTGGTAATTAGCACCAACGTCTTCAGGTTTATTAATGCCAAGGTTTCTGTCAATTTCTGCTTTATTATCTGGAACGCTTTCTAAAAGTGCATTTATTTCAGGCTTAATTTCTATGCCTTTATAGTAATCCTGAATCAAAACTTTACCAGATTCAGATTTCATACTAGACAACAAATGCGATAATGTAAATACTGGATTTGAAACGTAGTTGCCATAATGTCCACTATGCTGAGGTAATTTAGAGCCATACGTTGTTATTGTGCAGGTAGCGATGCCTCTACAACCATAAGTTAGTGTTGGTTTGTTGCTAGAATGCGCTGGACCATCCATAATAATGAAATAGTCTGATGCATATACATTTTTATACTTATCTAGAGTAGATAAAAACCCTTCAGAGGAATATTCTTCTTCT
>RCNB010000117.1_pt1 | contig 54220 bp, 48 predicted proteins | sample 2041321 | NCBI WGS metagenome assembly RCNB01 (sample SAMN09708232, study PRJNA481090) | Marine sediment metagenome, whole genome shotgun sequencing project.
GCCATACTGAACTTGTTGAAGGCTCCACAAGCAGAGCATATGGGCTGTGTGACAGCCTGCACCTTCAAAGACTCTTGGAGGTCATGGGCCTCAGCATGCTGCAGGATATGCTTCAGCATTCCTATGGCCTGGTTCTTCTTAATTGTCCTAAACAGTAGTCTTAAGTTGAAATCCTTCTCAGGCTCTAGCTCCTTCATCCCTTTCTCTATCATCTCATTGAAAAACTCCTGCTCAGAATCCTGGCAGGAGACTGTAATCCAATATCTGTCACTCTTCAATCTTCTCTCCTAAACCCACACAATGTCACCTGGCTCAGTTATTTCAGAGTCTAGATGTTGTGCTTTTTCATCATTTTTCTGCATATAATTTGTGCTATTCCGGTACGCCTTATTATTGTTGAAACCCTCCTTCCTTCTCTAATGACTAAGCATAGCAGGGCCTTCAAATTGAGTCAATCTGGAAGCCAGGAAAGACGCCAACCACGGCCCCCTGAACTGGTGGATGCGGGAGGGAGGATGGCTGAGCTGAAGCTTCAGTACCATTCCTTCTTATCATATCTAATTGACAGGCCCGACCAAGAATTCGTATCCTATTCCCCCAAGGCAAAGGGAAACCGTCAGTGGAGGCCTTAGAATGATGGCTGTTTTAGGACTAATTCACTAAAGGAAGGTTAGTATGGGCGTTCTTCGCAAAGGGATGGAAAGGCTTGAAAATCGTACGAGAAGAGACAGGATGAAAAGGAAAGAAAAGAAAAAGGAACAAACAGAAAAGAGTGGAAAAAATAAGCCCTCAGTAAAACTAACGATCCCTTCCGGACGAAGAAAAAGAAAAAAATGATTGTCAATGTTACTAGCGCCCATGGCAATGTTTGTATTTTGAACCGCTGCCGCAGGGACAGGGATCGTTGCGTCCAATTTTTTCCTCTTTCTGAGAGGCCCGGCCTTCCTCTTGAGCTAGGATTTTCATGATTCCGTCCGCGGTCTGGCCCCGCCGCAGAAGGTCTGCCATGATCTGCATGGGCCGCTCCACATGTGCAAAAAAAGCTTTGAGCCCAACACAGAGCCAGTTCAATCCGGGCTCCCCATCCGGCGTGGTGAGCACCCGATTCTTGGGGCATTCGCCATGACAGGTGAAAAGATATCTACACGCCTGGCAGTATTTGGGAAGTGTGTCCGACTTTGCGCGGCCAAAGGATCTCTGGGCATCGGAAGTGATAAGTTCCGGTAGGGAAACCTGACTGATATTCCCCACCAAATAGTTTGGCTCGACGAAATGGTCGCAGGAATAGAGGTCTCCGTTGTGCTCGAGGGCAACAGCCTCACCGCAGATCGGGCTTAGAACGCACAGGGTCGAACGGCCGCGCACATAGGAAGCGAGCACGCCATCGAAAAACTGCACGAACATGTTCCCGACATCCCTGCGTACCCACTCGTCGAAGATCTCGATCAGGAACCGGCCGTACGACTTGGGATCGACCGTCCGGTTGGTCACCTGGGTGCCTTCCTGGTTGCCGGTTTCATTATCCCGTTCTACGATCGGTATGAACTGGAGGTAGCGCGCTTCCAGTTCATCGCGAAAAAAGCGGTACACTGTTAACGGGTGTAGGCTGTTGGTTGCATTGACCGTGCACAGGATATTGAACTCGACATCATGCTTCTGAAAAAGCCGGGCCGCACGCACTACCCTGTTGAAAACAGATTTTCCGCCCTTGTCATGGCGGTAGGCATCGTGTAAGTGGCGTGGTCCGTCGAGGCTAAGGCCGATAAGGAAATTATTCTCGTTAAAAAACTCACACCATTCGTCATCGATCAAGATTCCGTTCGTTTGAAGGGTGTTTTCGATGCGTGTTCCGGGCTTGATGTATTTCTTCTGCACGTCTATGGTGCGCTTGAAAAAATCGAGCCCCATGAGTGTCGGCTCTCCACCCTGCCAGGCGATGGCTACCTCCGGTACCTGGTGCCCCTCGATGGTCTGGCGGATATAGGTTTCCATCGTCTCGTCGGACATACGAAAGTTGCTGTCCGGGTACAGCCGGTCTTTTTTGAGAAAAAAACAATAGTCGCACTCCAGGTTGCACTGGGCACCGGTAGGCTTGGCCATCACGTGGAATGCAGGGACTCTAGTATCCAAAATATTCCGCCTTGAAGAAAACTGTTCGGATCCAGGCCTTTATTATATCCCCTTTTTCCCGGTTACTTCTCTAATTACTTCGACATTCAGCAGAACAGGTTTACTTGTCCTCATATATTCTCTCAGGATATATTGGATGAGTTTTTTTTTGTCATTGGTGTCAATAACCACTTCTGAGAATTGCTTTCTTAAATCATTCATTCAGATTCGTTTTGTTATTAGCTATAATCATTCTAGCTAAGTTTTTTGAAATGAAAAAGCTCTACTTGATTTACTATGCCCCAATTGATTAACATCGAAAATCACTGTATATAAGATTTATTCAAGGCTTTTAGGAGGGAACCAGAATGAATGAATCAAACAATCAGCTAGGGATTTTTCTGATTGTTCTTTTGGTTTGTGTTTCAATTCTGGCAGCTCAAGAGGTTCCTGATGAGGTTCGGGCCCTAGCCGGCACCTATACTGGGTCCTGGTCTATGTTCGGTCTGGATCAGGATGGAACTATCGTAAAAAAAATGTCTTGGACTGATGTGTCATTTGCGAAGCATGTTCTGTTCAAGGTGATCACCAGGGAAGATGAGGTGGAGACACACAGGATTAGCCGGGTGACGACCGTTCATTGGACCGGCAAAGACAATAAAGAACAGTGGATACAATTTATCAGTCTACAGGGAATTCACAAGCGGCAACAATCACATATCTCCCTCTGACCTTGCCTCCTGCTTATTCGAATACTAGGGAGGGAGCGACGGCGACTCTATGGTTCGCCTCGTTTGTAGATCCGATAGGTGGGATATGCCAGTTCGATCATGTCTTCTTGGTTGAAGCGCTCCAGGATGGCCAGGCTGATCTCATCCTCACTTGAGCGCCGTTTTCGTGCGTCAGTCAGGAAGCGCAAAGTCAGTTCCACACCAAAATCAACGATGCGGGTCCAAACGATGGGAGTGAGCTTGCTGAAGTGGATCAGATACTTCCTGCTCATTGTCCGCATCCGCTTTTGCACAGCCTTATCCAGGTCGAGGCTTTTTTCTCCAGCCACTTCCAGTATGATCTCGCGGGCTCTTTTAACATCACTCTCAAAAGTAATGGCGATCTTGATTTCGTGCCACACGTATTCAAATCCACGCGTATAATTGAAGATCGGTTCGGAAAAGATCTTAGAATTGGGGCAGTGCACGATACGACCCGTGCTTTGGTCCGCATCCACCCAGTTACCAATCTCGAGCATAGATGTATAGAACAGGCGGATGTCTATGACGTCTCCTTTGACACTGCCGATTTCGACACGATCGCCGGTCTCGTAGGGCCGCCGGATTAATAGCAGCAGCCATCCCGCAATGGATGTCACCGGCTGGTGGAGCGCCAGGGTGAGGCCGGCGCCGACGACACCGAATAGTGTGGCCAGAGAACGACCGCCTTGTACCCAGATTGCGGCGATTATGAGGATTGTCAGAAATGAGAAGATATAGACAATGGTTTTGCGCGCTGCGTGCCGGCGTTTCAGATCCTTGACCTGCTTGTTAATCATCCGCCTGATTATGGCGATAGACACGTAGGCCGTTAGGATGGTTATTAAAGAATAGAGGGCCCTTTGAAAGACCGGAGAATAAAAGAATTCTGGCATGATATGTCGATTTCCATAAATTATCATATCCTGTTTAGGGCCTAAACTCCACTCACAATATGATCCACGGGCCAGTTCCTAATAATCTCTTTCATTCTGCAAGAATATCAGCGCTTTGTCATGTTTGAATTACTTTATGTAAAGTAAGCTTGACATAATGTCGCTTATGCTTTATATTGAAATCAGTTTTCAGGAGATAGCTAATGGAAATAGAGAACAGTTTAAAAGTCTGGAGAGCTAAAGAAAATATAACCCAGGAGCAACTGGCAAGGGAGGTTGGCTTAAGCAGGCAGACGATCAATTCAATTGAAAGAGGGAAATTTGTCCCGACAGTATTATCTGCACTTAAGATTGCATTATTTTTCAAAACAAATATTGAAGAAATATTTTATTTAAAAGGAATAAAGAAATGAGATTGAAAGGAAATTATTATTGGTTTTTTGCTTTACAATTGGTATCAGGAATTATTGCATATCCATTAATGGTGAAATTTGGATTATTGTTGGGAATATTACTATCTTTTTTGCCATTTTTAGTAGGATTAATCACAACACATGTAAATTATAAACCTGACGAAAGAGATCTGCAGCTTATTCATAAGACCGACAGTTTTAAATCCATGTTGTTAGTGGTTGCTATGGCATTGATATATCTCTACTTTCCCTTGATAAACTGGTTTTTTGCTATGTATGCTGGGATAAGTATCTTTAGAGGAGTAACAGGATTAATAATATTTGCTACAAATTAGCAGACATATGTTTATTGCCTGATAATTTTCTGATGATATTAAATGGATCCTTATGCCCACAATGTTGATTGTACCTTGCCAGAGACGCTGAATAAGAGTGGATTGACAGCCCCCACCAAGAATTTATATGCTATTCCCGCACGGGATGGGGAAACCGGCAAATACTACCCCGAGGAGGGAAAAAATGAAAACGTCTATAGTTATGCTATCTCTGTTGATGCTATTGTCATTCTCGATGAACACCAATGCCTCTATTGATCTTGGCGTGACCTACCAGGAGGAGGCGGAAGAACAGAAAGAGCTCAAGGTCTGGTCCAAATATGATTTTGTAGCAGGCGAAAAAGTCATTTTTGAGGATGATCTGTTGGCCGAGCAAGCGGGGGAATTTCCCTCCAAATGGGACTTGGTTTCCGGGAATGTAGAAATTGCGTTACTTGGAGACGAAAAGGTCATCAGTATGGTAGAGAATAGGTCCGAGATTTCTCCCCTTTTGGATAGCGAGAACTACCTTCCCGATGTGTTCACCATCGAATTCGACATCTATCTCTATCAAAAATATAATGAGGCGTTCTATATTACCCTCAAGAATCTTAACAAAATCGACATACGTCGGAACAAAACAACGATGGGGAGATTTTCGGGGAGCCCTGGCGATGATTCCAAACAAGTTGGCTGGCATCATATTGCCCTGTCTTTTAATAAGCGAGCCTTAAAAGTCTATTTTAACCAAACTAGAGTTTTGAATGTGCCCAACATCGAGACTCCGCCTACATCGTTCTCGATATCGGCTCTAAGCCATGGTGCAAGCCGGGGTGATCCGGCGATACTGAAGAACATCAGGATCGCCGAAGGCGGCGTCAAACTTTACGACCGTCTAGAGTCAGACGGGAAGATTGTTACGAGAGGGATCCTGTTCGATTCAGGTCAGGCGACTATCAAACCTGAGTCTATGGGCGTAATCAACGAGATCGTCAAACTGCTGAAGGAGCATCCAGAGATAAATTTCAGTGTCGAGGGGCATACGGATACTGATGGTGAAGAGGCTTTCAACCAGACCTTATCCGAACAAAGGGCTGCTGCCGTGAAGGCTTTGCTGGTTGACTTGGGCATCGAGGATTCCAGGCTCCAAACAAAAGGACATGGTGAGATTGTTCCGGTTGATTCCAATGACACTCCGGAAGGAAAAGCAAACAACCGGCGAGTGGAATTTGTGAAAACTGATTCTCCATAGCAGTAGAACTAGATCCGATCCTGGCCTCAAAGCCTTGCCGCGTCTGCTACAATTGAGGTATGAGAGATGCGCGGCGTTTAAGAATACGAATCAAGCGGGACAACCTTCTTCCTATAATCATTCCGTTGGCAGCTTTGATTCTCTGTTTTCTATCCACATGCAAGAGCGAGGGCCCCACAGATCCGATTGCGAGTGTGGGCGATCTGCAGAACTCCCAGGTCGACCTGGAGGACTACATCGCTGTGCAGGGCAGCATGAGTTCTCCCGTCGCGGGAATGGCCTCTCTCGGACAGGGCGCCATATCAGTCTGGTTCCAGTGCAAACGCATCCCCACAGAGGACGGCATCGCTCCGATCTTTTACTATGGATCCAACAATCCCTGTACCAACATGTTCGATGCCGCCAACCAGGGTCTCATCATCGAATTGGGCCACAGCCCTGTTCACCGGGGGTCCAAGAGGCTGTATTTCACGGTCTTTGCCAACGGCTGCACATATCCTTCCTTGTGTTTCGATTCGAGGATGCCGCTGGAGGAGAATGTCTGGTATCACTTCGTGGCCGTTGTAGGTGCTTCCTTCAACACCGGCTACCTGAATGGAGAGGAACTGGTCTCCCGCCACTACAACTTCGGGAATGCAAATGATTCACAGTTTTTTTCCGCTGCCAGGGACCATACGGCGATGTGGGTCGGACAGGGCTACTGGGACGCCAGGCTCATGAGATTCGAGGGCCAGATCCAGGACGTCCGCATCTACCGGGAGCCTCTCGGCTCTCAAGATGTCCGAACGCTCTATTCCCAAGGGAAATAGCTCCCCGGGAATCCGCTTCCCACAAGCATGGCCCTCATTTCGCGCAACTTCCTTGGATGAGATCATACAAAGGCTTTCCAGTTCTTTGAGTCGTTCAAACTGCGCCTGCAAGGCATCAACCCTCGATCTTGCAGTCAGACGGTCGGATGTTTGAAGCTGCTCAGGGGTGCATCCGAACAAGTCAAACCGAGTCGTTCGGGAGGATCACTGTGAAGACCGATCCTTTTCCTGGCTCGCTCTCAACCTCGATCTTGCCGTGGTGCTCCTGAATGATCTGGTAGCTGATGGATAACCCGAGGCTCGCCCTCACAACGGATCCTTTTGTTGTGAAATCGGGATCGAAGATCGACTCCAGGTCGCCTGGTGCGATGCCTCTGCCTGTATCACGTATGGCCACGTGAACTATGTTGTCTTCCAGGCCTGTGGTGATCGTGATCCGCCCCTTGCCATCTATTGCCTGTGCGGCATTCTTAATGATGTTGAAAAATACCTGATTCAGTTTTCGTGCATGGCACACGAAGGGAGGGATGTCGCCGTATTCGCGGACGACCACGATATTGGTGAGCAGATCGTGTTTCATCAATGCCAGAACGCTGTCCAGGCCTTCGTGGATGTCCGCCCTAGTCACCTCGCCCTCATCCAATCTGGCATAGTTTTTCAAGTTCTTGATGATCTCGTGGAGCCGCTCAGCCCCCTGGTCGATGGATCGATCGGCTCTGCCAATTATATCCATCACCCTACTAATTTCGTGGTCTTTTTTGGCTGTATCAGGAGCTATTTTTTTCAGTGCTGTCTGAAGCTTGGCAGCGGCTTTCGCCTTGGTATCGTTCATGCTTCGGATTGTGCTGATGGGTGTATTTAGTTCATGGGTCATTCCTGCCACCAGCTGGCCAAGCGTGGCCATTTTTTCCTGCATGACAACCTGTTTCTGCATCTGCTTGAGTTTGTCGAGCGTTTCTTCGAGTTCCGTATTTTTCTGATTCAATTGCTGGGTTCGGTCTTCAACCTTGCGCTCGAGGTTGAGATTCAGCTCGTGTACTTTATCAGATTGATGGTTAACGATCGCCACGAAAAAGAACATTGCCATCAAAGCTGTGCCGAGGTAGCTGATGGAGTTCCAGACCTGGCTGGAGATTGGGAAAAGAAGCGCCCCTCCATAACCAAAAAGAACCCACACCGCTGTTCCGGCACCAAGTAGGAGAATGAATCGCTTCTGCGGTTTATTGTCCGCAATCCGGTAGCCTTTGAAGGCCATAGTGAACAAATAGATGAAGATCACAGCGAAAAATGGAAAAACAAAATTCCCTACCGGGCCGAATTCCAGATCCCAGATGTCTTCGGGAGCCTCAGATACTCGAATCAATAAATTGGTAAACTGAGCAAGCAAAATGCATAGAAGGACTGTTAGAAGAGAGAAAATCCGAAAGTATTTGACTTTGATTCCCAGAACCCTGGATTCCAATCTTTTGTAATACCCGGTAAAAGAATAAAAGAAAAGTATTAAGCCTGTTGGTACGAAGAAACCTGCAGTAAAGGTGATCCTCATCCAGGTATCGATATGATCGATGCTTCCAAACTGGAACCAAATAAATAAAGCCAGGCTGTCTATTGCCAATGCCAGGGTAAAGAGAGAGAAGATACGGTTGATGTTCTCCCGTCTCCTGAACAACCACGTCACGGCCGCAAGCAATGCACAGAGGATTCCCGAAATCAGCATGGGAACGGAATAAATATTCATTAGAGACTATTTCCTAATTTCTGTTTCCCAAACTGCCCAATCGCCACCAAAAGGCTTAAGATCCAAGTCACTCGGGCTGGTGGGAGCAGGCACCAGGGCCTCATGAACCTGCAGGGCATGGGCTTGAGCTCGAGTAAAAGCCGTGGCTGCTTTTGCCAAGAACAATAGAGCCTCGTTGCCGGAGGCCAGATGCCCTCTATTGAACTCAGCCTTCCCCTGGTAGTACTCTGCGTTCGCCAGGGAATACAGCTCATTCAATCCCGCATATCCAGTGTCCGTGAAGTTTAAAGACATAAGCTCTGCATAGGCAGTGGCGATGTCTGAACTAGCCGCCTTCTGGGCAGCCTCGACTGCCTCCTTAGGGCCTGCGGCCAAGGTCAATCTATAGAAAGTGTGAGTCCCATCTATGTAAGGATAACTCGAGCGCATCTCTTCACCGTTTGAGGCAGTAGAGGAATGGATTACCCGGCCGGCCGGCCCTGTGCAGATATAAACCAATCCCTCGTCCCCATTATCTGGCAGAAGAACCGAAACCCACGAATTCGAAGGGCGGCAGATTTTGGCATCCCAACCTCCATCCGGAGGATATGGAGGGGGGCTGCCCGGAAACCGCAGTATCATTTTCATGAATTCCACATCGATCAGACCATGATAATTGTGGAGCAGGTCCCAAAACACCAGATTCCTTGGGGCGGAATAGGCCCCATAGCCACCGTGCTGTTTTATGAATCCCCCTTCTTTTGTGAGTTTCATCTCCTTGTTGAGATAGTTGTTGGTGGAATACAGAAAATCCTGTTCTCCAAAGTCCCCCGGTTTCCGCACACTCTGAACGGCTGCTGTTTTTTCCACGACACAGGCATTGCCTCTGACATCCACAAAATGAAAATTCTCCGGGATATTGATCTGCCAGGGCAAAAGCATGTCCCGGGCTTCATCGGCGGTGTTGGCAAAGCGCACAATGTGCGTCAACGAACAGGACCAGGAGAGGCCGTAATTGTTGTCAATATCCCTGGGGGAACCGCCTCCGCCGCTGTTCCCCACAAATAACCCCTTGTTGTTCATCAAAAAATGATCGCCGATCTCTCCGGCCTGAGCGCCGCATATATAGTTATTTCCCTTGTCTGGAAAGGCCAAGATGACAACGCCGTAGGCGGCTTCTCCAGAATCAAGGGTATCCAGTCCGATCAATTTTCCGTCGGTCGTGCTGCCTCCCCATGCGGAGCAGACAGAGCACCTCTTCACCGGCAGGGATTCCATCTCTGCACCCTTTGGATAGGTGGAGGTCTCGGGTTTGGGCAGTGTGCAGTTCATCAGCAGCACATCGGTGTAAGACAGCTTGTATCCCACGGCTGTTGCCCCGTCCGCTATCCCTTTCATGATCTCGATGTTCTCCGGAGTATACTTCTCGATATAGAACTGGTTGCCCTTGAGCATATACAGCACTTTTTCATGGCTGAATAACTGCAGCGAAGAGGCCCATTTGGCCTCTTTTTCCCTTTCCAAGTAGGGGCCGACCTGCTGGCCGTACTGATACCCCATTTCGTAGTCCGAGCCGCTCAAAATAACTACTGGCAGTATTCCGGGAGGCAAGACTTTGTCTATCTCCGCTTCTGCAGCTTTAATAAATCCAGCCAGATACAGTGAAATCACACAAAATATAAACAGAAGGCGAATTCGTTTTCTGACACTCATTTTTCCTCCTCTACGATCATCGCGAAGCCCACAGGGCTGAAGCGTCCTCATTGGGACTCTCTCTATACCTTAAGAGATGTTCTGTATAGTATATATCACAAATACGAATGATTTATATCAACCGGATTCGGCCCCTCATACAGGCACTGGATGCCGAGCATCTCCTGGTTCTTCTATCAATTGTTCGAAGTGAAAGGCCTCAAGCTTCGTTTGTTTGTGTGACCCAAATGAGTAGAGTATAATGCCAGGGAAAGGGAAATCATGCTTACAAAAAAATTCAGGTTTATTGTACTAATTTTGTTTTGTTTGTTGCTCATTAACTTTCAGGGTTCCGCAAAGGTGTCCATCGGCACTGAAAATGGCAAAGAGGAATGGTCCCAGTACCGCGGCCCCAATCGAGATGGGATCGCGCTGTCGAATACTCCCATCAAGCCGTGGCCGAGTGATGGCCAGCCTCATCTAGTATGGAAGCGGCCGCTCGGTGAGGGCTTTTCCGCGATCGTGATCGCCGGAGAGCTGATCATCACGGCGTTCGCGGAAGACGAGACCGAGTTTGTCGCCGGTTTCGCTAAGGCCACAGGCGAAGAGGTCTGGAGGACCGCCCTGGGGCCCAGGTTTGTGGAAGAAATGGGAAACGGGCCCCGGGCCACGCCGACCTTGGACGGAGATCTCGCCTATATCCTGGACTCCACTGGCGGATTGTTCTGTGTGAACGGAAAATCCGGGAAACAGATCTGGAAAGTATCGCTCACAGAGGAATTCAAGATCCTCCGGCCCCGGCGGGGATTCTCCACCTCTCCCCTGATCCTGGGTGAGACGTTGATCATTCACGGCGGGGGAGAAAACTCTGCCTTTATCGGATTCGACAAAAAAACGGGGAAAACCATCTGGCAGACGGGCGACAGCATAGCCGGTCATTCCTCACCGTTCACTGCGGTCATCAACAATGTGGAACAATCCATCTTCACGATCTCGCGTTTGGTAGAAAAGGACGGAGAGAGAAAGGTCCTGGATGAGGCCGTCTCCGTATCCTCGAGCGGCGAGGTCCTGTGGCGTGGGCCATCCCTGCCCCAGATCATTGCCATGCCGGTCTTTGTGCCTCCCAACAAGGTGTTCATCTCAAGCTCGGTAGAAAACGGCTGCCTTCTCATCCAAGTTCTCGCGGACGGGACGGTCGACACAGCGTGGCAAAACAAGGAGATGAGAAATCATTTCAACAGCTCTCTGTGCTACAAGGGCCATATTTACGGATTCAGCAGTTCCACCCTGAAGTGCCTGGTTGCTGAAACAGCAGAGAGAAAATGGTCCAAGCGCGGTTTTGGGAAGGGTTCGTTGATCGTCGCCGATGACAAGCTGTTGGTCCTGAGTGACCGAGGCAAGTTGGCCATGATCGAGGCGGATCCCGATGGCTACAACGAACTGGCCCAGGCGCAGGTCCTGGATAGCAAATCCTGGACGTCCCCATCCTTATCAGATGGAAAACTCTACCTGCGAAACCACAAGGAGATGGCCTGTTATGACCTCACCAAATAAGTCCATGAAAGGTGTGCTCTGTTGTGCTGCGGCATTGATTTTACTTGCATTCAGCACGTTCCAGTGCGATTCGACGAAGACACTGACCGTTGACGACGTCATCGAAAAGAACATGGAGGCACGCGGAGGCGCAAAAAATTGGGCCGGGCTCTCGAACTTCACCATGGAGGGGATTTACGTCAGCTTCAGCGACCCGGAACCCTTCAAGCTGTGGCGACAGAGGCCGGACCTCTATCGTTTTGACAGCACAAGGATCAACAAAGTTGTCATCCACGTCTATGATGGGGAAAAAGCATGGTGGATAAATCCTCTCATGGGGCCTCCCCATGACAAACCGCAGATCATCCCCTCCCAAAATAACCTAGACAAGGTGACCTTGCGGGAGCGATTGTTCGAGCCGGTCTTTTGGAATTATACGGAAAAATCACACCTGGTGGAGCTGGAGGGGAGAGAACTCTTTGATGATACAGACTGCTACAAGCTAAAGGTGACCTTGGCGGATTCGACGGTCGAGCACTGGTACATCGATTCTGAGACGTTTCTGGAAGTCGGCATGTCCGGCGATACGTATGATTTCGGCATAAAAAACAGCTTGGAAGCGTTCTTCAGTGATTATCAAGATGTGGACGGCTTGAAGTTCCCCTTTCTTGTCGAATCGGAATACGGCCAGCGATACCGGTCCATGGAGATCGAAAAAATAGAGATCAACACGGAAATAGATCCGTCCGTATTTGCATTTCCGGGCTCAAAAAGAGAGAATAAATAGTCCTTCCATAAGGATTCGGTTGGGATGATATGGATTCAAGCGAGACATGCTATCGGGCCTGTGTCATCATTTAGCAAGGAGAAATAGAAATGGGTGATAAGGGGAAAAAGGATAAAGGCAAAAGGGAACATCAAAAGGAAGCCAAGCACAGCCTAAAGGAAAAGCGCAAGCTGAAAAAGGAAAAGAAGAAAGGATAGTCGTCCGGCTGTAAATTCGAAGCCCGAGAAAACGAAATCTCGGCGTCTGAAGTATATTCCCCTATTCCAATACTAGACTATTAGACCTTGTGTATTTAATCGACAATAACTATAGATGAAGTAGACAATAAGTGCTATATATGAAATAATACTTGGTACCTGATGGAAGAATCGATCATCGTAATATTTCCAGCGGGATTCTGAGAAAGGGAGATAAGCCAAAATGGCCAAAACATTAGCATGCAAAGATACGGGAGTAGAATGTGATTATGTGGCACGTGGTGAGACAATAGAAGAACTGAATGCCCAGATCAACAAACATGGCAAAGAAGTACATGGTCTTTCGGATGCAGAGCTAACCGATCCGAAAATGGTCGAGATGATCAAGTCACTCATTAAGGAAGAGTAAGCAGAAACACAGTATTTATGCTCGAGTTGTTGGAAGTTCCACGATAAATTTGCTGCCCTCGTCGACAGCGCTTTCGACCCTGATGTTGCCCTTGTGGGCCTCAATTATTTTATAGACGATCGACAGGCCCAATCCCGTCCCCACGCCCGAAGACTTCGTAGTAAATCCCGGATCGAATATTCGCTCCAGGTTTTCGGCGGGGATCCCGCGGCCATTGTCTGAGATCTCAACGAAGACGCGACTCTCATCGGAATAGGTCCTTATGCTGATCTCTCCTTTTCCGTCGATCGACTGGATCGCGTTCATGGTGATGTTCATGAATACCTGGTTCAGCTGGTTGGGATTGCAGTAGAGCTTGGGTAGGTCGCCGAATTCCGTTTTCACTTCGATACGGTTCTTCAACTCATGGTGTATAGCGGGTAGCCATCGATCTGCTTGATCGAGTTCAGAGTCTTTATCTGGTCGACGGTCAGGCTGTTCTGAATCTCCGTGCTGGAAGCAACGGAAACAGAGAAGATCAATAGTCCCCGCAGAATTGCCATGGGCATTTTAGAAATATTCAACTCACGAGGCATTTAGCGGCTCCTCCTATAATTATAAATCCTCTTGCGCGATTTTACCCCTATCTCGAATATTATTGGGGATTCCACAGTATTAATAGTGGAGAGAAACTAATGGAAGAAATAATTGGGATTCTGCTCATTGCGCCGCTGGTGCTCCTGTTCTTGGGGCTGTTAATCTGGAGCCTCATCTGGGTCCATGGGGATGCAATAAAACGGGGAAAACCCGGCTGGGCTGTTGTTCTGCTGGTTCTGCTTCTCGAATGGCCGATCAGCCTTCTTGTATGGCTGGTCTTTCGCCCGGATTTAAACAATTAGATTGAATTTTCCTATTTGGCAGGCCTGAGTTCGATATTTCCCATGTAGCACTCCTGCCAATTTTCCGCATCCCCCTTTGCCATGATTGTAGAAATCCCAGCTGCAATGGAGATGGTACCCAGCCTGACCTGCTTGAAAGAATCGAGGCCGTTTGTGTCTGGCAGTTGATATTCTGTTTTACCTTCCCCGATCTCAATAAATATTTTATTGTCCGCGGATGTGGTCGCTACGGTAGCATAGACATCGAAAACACTGTCAGCACCGATCTCGATAGGCCATTCCATCCATGTTCTGGTTTCTTTCCATGTGATGTATGCAAAATCTTTGTCCCGGATCAGCTCTGCATGATTCGATGATATGTATCCTCGATTCTCCAGGTCACTCTGCTCGGGGCTCAGAATAATGGCCCCTGATTCGTCAGGAGCAATATTCTGGTTGGGCACATCAGGGGAGCCTTTGATATCAAGGACGATGACAGATGCGATCTCATCAGCTGCCTCTCCTGTCAGGTGGATCATCAGCCCCTCTTCTGCCTTTTCCACTTCATACTCTTCCCCGTTCCCGGAAAGAGAATAGCATTGGGTTGCTTCATTATTGACAGGGACATATAGCAGCTTTTCCTCCGGCCAGTCGAATACCTGCAGATAGAGGCGGGTATCTCCGTTCTCAAGTTCCTTTCGAGTACATCGTCCCCACCAGGGGCGGCGGAAGGGGCTGGCAGCGGTGCCATAGATGGATTCGCTGTTTGTATCCATCCACTTGCCGATCTCTGCCAACCTGTCGATGGAAGCCTGAGGGAAGGTGCCGTCCGGTTTGGGTCCTACATTGAGGAGGAAGTTTCCTCCCTTGGAGGCGATGTCGATGAGCTTGTGCAGGAGGTCTTCGGTCGACTTCCAATCGTCATCGTAGCTCTTATAACCCCAGGTATGATTCATGGTCATGCAAACTTCCCAGTCGCGGCCTTCGATCCCGGTGGCAGGGACATGCTGCTCCGGGGTGTCCGAATCCCCCTTGTAGCCTCCCCCCAGGCGGTTGTTGGTGATGAGGCCCGGTCTCAAGGAGATGAGAGGCCGCAGGAGCTCTGCTCTCTCCTTGTTCATCCAGTAGGGAGTATCCCACCACAAGATGTCGAGGTCATAATTCGTAAGGATCTCTTCCACCTGCGGATAGGCGATCTCCTTTAAATAGGCATCAAAGCTTCCGGCGTGTGCTTCATCCCAGTATTCGCCCTCCTCGTATCCGCTCTTCGCGCCTCCCGGATGTATCCAGTCCTGAGCCTGCGAATAATAGAATCCTATCTTGAGCCCTGCCTTTTTAGCTTCCTCGACCAGAGGCTTCAGGAGGTCTTTGCCGTAGGGTGAGGCATCGGCAATGTCCCAATCGCTGACCTTGGAGTCAAAGAGGGCAAAACCATCATGATGTTTGGATGTGATAACGATGTATTTCATCCCGGCATCTTTGGCCATCTTGATCCATGCCGCGGGATCATAGAGGACCGGATTAAAATCCTGGGCATAGGCCTTGTATTCGGCCACAGGTATCTTCGCGTTCCTCAATATCCATTCGCCGATCCCACCTATGCGTTCTCCATCATATGTTCCGGCGGGTACCGAATAGACGCCCCAGTGAATGAACAGTCCAAAGCGCGCCTCGCGCCACCAATCCATCCTCGCATCCCTCTGTTCTGCCGTCTCGGTCAGGGGATCGATCCACTCCTCTTGTGCGGTATTATCTGTGCTCGTACATGAATTGAGGATTAAAACCAGAGTCAGTATGCACAACAAAGGAAGTTTTACATATTTTTTCATCGCTTCACCTCGTGTCAGGCTGAAAATTTGCCCCATGGATCATGCTAATTCTGAATTGAAGTTATCACTCTCCATGTCACGAAGTCAACGGATCAATATTGCTTCACAAATCAATGGGGCACTCCTCATCGTACATGATCCCTTTGACTGCGGCTTTCGTGATGTGATATGTACAATTCATATGTAACAGGTCGGATCGCAGCTTTGTGAGGAGCGGCCTGGAACCGGTTTCACAGGGATAGTCGAATGGATGAGCCATCCTCCAGAGTCACGCTCAAATTCATCGGAGCCCTGGCGTTTGTAAAGCTTGCCATCCACCTGGTGACAAATGCCCTTGGCGGCTACGGCATCTTCCGGGACGAGCTCTATTACATCGCCTGCAGCAAAAACCTCGCCCTCGGGTACGTCGACCAACCGCCGCTGTCCATCTATCTGCTTTCAGTCAGCCGCGCGATCTTCGGCGATTCCCTGTTCGCGATCCGGCTGCTTCCGGCTGTGGCCGGGGCGTTTACAGTGCTCCTTGTCGGCCTCATGGTGCGAAGGCTCGGCGGCGGCAAGCCGGCCGTCCTCATTGCTGGGCTCGCCGTTATGCTGGCCCCCATTCAGCTGGCCATGTTTTCTGTCTATTCCATGAACGGTATAGACATGCTCCTCTGGACGGCCTTGGCCTATGTCATCATTCTGTTGATCCAGGAGGACCAACCAAAGTGGTGGATAACCCTAGGGCTCCTGATGGGGCTGGGCCTCCTTAACAAGATCGGAATGTTGTGGTTCGGATTCGGTTTCTTTGTGGCGCTCCTCGTGACGCCCCTCCGCCGGCACTTTAAGACCAAGTGGCCATGGATTTCCGGGGCATTGGCCGCTCTCCTGTTCGCTCCCTTCATTATATGGAATGTTTTTAACGACTTCGCACATCTGGAATTCATCCGGAACGCGAGTGCCTTCAAATACTCAGGGATCACTATCAAGGATTTTCTCCTTGGTCAGATCGTGGTGCAAAATCCCGCTGCCCTCTTTGTCTGGCTGTTAGGGCTATATTATTTCTTCTTCCACAAGGGGGGGAAGAATTACCGGATCCTCGGCATCATCTATGTGGTTGCCTTCTTGATTCTGGTGATCAATGGCAACAGCAAACCCGAATATCTGGGTCCAGCCTATCCCATGCTCTTTGCGGGAGGGGCTGTCTTCCTGGAGGAACTATTTCAGCGAAAAAAGATGAAATGGCTTCAATATTTTGTTCCTGCTCTGGTTGTCTCCAGTGGCATCTTTATGGCACCGATTGTATTGCCTATCCTTCCGGTTGAGACCTTCATCAAATACTCAGAATTCGTTGGGTTGAGTCCCAAGAATCTGGAGGGGAAGGAGCAAGCCCAACTTCCCCAGCACTATGCGGACATGTTCGGATGGGAAAACATGGCTTCGACTGTGGCCGGTGTCTTTCATGCCCTACCCGAAGAAGAGCAAGCGAAGACCATCATATTCGGGCAAAACTATGGGGAGGCGGGAGCGATGGGCTACTACAGGGATAAATTTGGCCTGCCCATGGCCATCTCCGGCCACAACAACTACTGGTTGTGGGGGCCTGGAGACGAAAGGGCGGAGGTCTATATCATCCTGGGTGGGGATGAAGCAGACTATACCGAGTTGTTCGAGCAGGTGGAACGGGCGGCTGTTGTCCGGTGTGACTACTGCATGCCCTATGAAAACAATCTGCCTGTCTATGTATGTAGAGGTGGCAAGGTCAGCATCCGCGAAATCTGGGGATCCGTGAAAAACTACAATTAATTGATTTCGGAATTCATAAAGAAGATGGAGCTTGTACCTCTTCTATCCACGGGCTCGACTTTTTGTGATGGCTCTCGCCAAGCTTACTTCTTCGCTTCCACTCCCTTGACGACCTTATTATATTCCGCCCTCTCTCCGGCCAGGACCAGATATCCGTTCTTCGAGGTCAGCCAAACTTCTGCCAGAAGGTATTCTGTGACGTACTCCGTGTAGGAAGGCTCGAAGTTTGCCACCATGTCGAACATGAGTTGGGGTCCCTCGATCGGAGGATCTGGTAGGGCAATCTCCTCCAGGATTGAGATCGAGAATTCATCTCCCGTCGTTTCTCTTCGCAGAAGAATCTTCCCATCTTCTTTCAGAGCCACCGAATAGTCTCCCGGAGGGAATTTCTTGCCTCCAGCTTCGAACTTGAATGGGATCTTGCATGTGGTTTGGGAATATGCCAACCCGTTTCCCAAAGAAAGACAGATGGCGATCACCAGAGCAGCTGGTATTATCAGTCGCTTCATTTGATTTCTCCTCGCTGTTATCCGAGATCAAACCAGATACGGCACATCCCCTGCCCCACCCGATGACGAAGGCGAGGTGGTCGGAACTCCGTTCTTGATTGCATCTTCCATGGCCATGATGAATGTGTCGATCTCCTCAAGTGTTGAGTAGACATTGGGAGACACTCGGAGCGCCTGATAGTCGAAGCGAGCGTTGGGCGGAACTCCTCCCACGAGAGGAACCACGATGATCCTGTACTTGTTCATCAGGAACCGCGCAAGATCCCTGACATCGATACCTTCGATGTAGGATGCCGCAACTCCCCAGCACTGCGCCGGCTCCCCAATATTCGACAAGACTTTGAACTCCGGATACTTTTTGAGAGCGTTGATGTACCTCATGGTAAGAAAACGCATCCGGGCGGCTTTGCGAGCGGCCCCGATGGCCTGATGAAAGGCGAGGGCTTCTCCGAGAGATGCCCTGATAGCCCAGGGGTGGGTTCCGATCGACTCGAACTTTCGGACGTCGTTCACCTGGCGGGCCGGGGCTGCCTGCATGGGCCAAAACTTCGGGATGCTTTCCTTGCGCACGTACAGGCAGCCGTTGCCGATCGGAGCCATCAGCCACTTGTGCAGGCTCACACCGTAAGCGTCACATTCGAGATCCCGCAGCTTGAATGGGAAGTGCCCCAGTGCGTGTGCGCCGTCGACGATCGTGACGATGCCCTTCGACCGTGCCAGCCGTGCCAGCCTCTGTACCGGGAACAGCTGCGCAGTCAGGTTGGTGATGTGGCAGAAGTGAAAGACCTTTGTTCTAGGCGTTATTGCGTTCTCGAATCGCTGATAGAGGTCGTCCTGGGTGGTCGGTACGGGAAACTGGAGGCGGGTCACCTTGATCCCGTCTCGCCGCCGCCGCTGATCCCACGTCGTCAGCATACGAGGGTAGTCCTGCTCGGTCGTGATCACTTCGTCGCCGGCCTCGAGGTCGAGCCCGTTCTGTGCGATCTGCAGGGATTCGCTGGCCCCACGCGTCAGCGCCAGCTCTTCGGTGTCGCATCCGAACTCCGCAGCCATACGCCGGCGGATCGTCAAGATATTCTGCTGGACCTGCCGCTGGTAATGCACGGGCAGCATGTTGATGATTTCCATGTAGCGCCAGACCGATTCGAGCACGACCCTGGGTGTGGGGCAGGTAAATCCGTTGTTGAGGTTGGTCAGCGTGCGGTCCAGCTTGAAGCCCAGTTGGATCTCACGCCAGTAGAATTCGTTTTGGGCGACCTCTTCGGGTGATTGATCCGCGACAGACTGCGAAGCGTCCATGATGCCCTTCAGGTCGCTGCCCTTCGCTGCATAGGCTGTCATCCCGAGGGCGGCGCTCTTGCGCATAAAATCTCGTCGACTCAGGGTGTTCGTTTTCATTACAGACCTCTCCTTAAAAAGTAATTGATTGAATTGCGAGAATAGTGAGCCATTCATTGCGACTCGATTTGAGTACTTTTTTGCTTACATGCTTGGGGATTCAAACCTATCATGCCTCTTCCCTGAATTCAACATTATATTGAAAATGTCCCTTCCGCAGTTCCTTGATATTCCTCTATTCCTACAAAAACCATCGGGATATATGACAAAGGGACAGCCTTGTGATAGCATCCTAGACTGAAAGAGGAGCAGAAAATGTTGAACATTTCCAACCTATCCAAATCCTATGACACTGTGAAGGCCGTCGATGCAATCTCCCTCGATATCAAGGAGGGAGAGATATTCGGATTTCTGGGCCCCAATGGAGCGGGGAAAACCACCACCATATCCATGATTGCCGGCCTGCTCAAGCCCGATGGCGGAAGCATTACCATCAATGGGCTGAGCTTTGAGAAAAACGCGCGGCAGATTAAGGAAATCATGGGCGTCGTCCCCCAGGACATGGCTTTCTATGAAGATTTGACCGCCAAGGAGAACCTAACATTCTGGGGCAAACTTCACGGCCTTCCAGCCAAGACGCTCGGCCAGCGCATCGAGCACTACTTGGAACAGACTGGTCTCTCGGACCGGGCGAACGAGGCTCTGAAAAAATACTCGGGCGGGATGAAGAGGCGGATCAACCTGATTATAGGGCTGCTCCCTCAACCCAAACTCCTGTTGCTGGATGAGCCTACCACGGGCATCGATGTCCAAACCAAACTCAACATCTTCAACCTCATCCGAGAAGCCGCGAGGCAAGGCACCACCATCCTCTATACCACTCACAATCTATTGGAGGCGGAAGACTTGTGCGACCGGATCGCCATCATGGACAACGGCAAGATCCTGGCTCTTGGAACCCTGCAGGAACTGATCCAGCTGGTAGGCGAGAAGGATGTTGTCCTGATCACAGGTTCCTTTGATGCGGATAGAGCAAGGGAGGTGATGCGGGATTTTGACGAGGCGGAAGTCCTCTCTCTCAAAGAAGGCCAGATCGTTTTGTCCCTCGAGGCCTCCAAGACCATACCCGTACTTCTGGGCCGGTTTTTCCAGTCGGGTGTGGGGATCGACGACATCACCATCAGGCAGCCCAACCTGGAAAGTGTTTTTCTCAAGCTCACGGGAAAGGAGCTGCGGGAATGAGACGCGTGTGGCTCTTAGTCGCTAAAGACTTTAGGAAAAAATGGAAGAATCCGGTGGTGATTATCGGATTTCTGTTCATCCCCATACTGTTCACTCTGATATTCGGCGCTGTGTTCGGAGGCTCGGGCGAGACAAAACTTCCCAGGATCCATGTGCTGAGTGTCGATCAGGATGAAAGCATTGTGTCTCAATTGGTGCTCTCAGCCATGACCCAGGGGGAGCTCAACGAGATGATCCAGTTGGAGCCTATAGACAGTGAGGAAGAAGCCCTGCAGCGGCTCGAGCAGGGAAAGGCGTCGGCACTGCTTGTCATACCGGAAAATTTCGGCACGGACGTCTGGGAGGGACGCAAGACGGAGCTCCTCGTCTATAAGAATCCCTCGGAGCAATTTCTTCCCCAGATCATCGAGGAAATCCTGGACAGCACAACGGTGCTTTTCTCCGCTTTCCTCTCCGTCTTTTCCAATGAGCTGGCAATCATGCGCCAGTTCTCTGGATTCGAAGACCTCACCGATCAGGCTGTCTCCATGATGTCAGTCACGATCAAAGACCGGATAGACGGTGTGGCCAAATATGTCTTCCCGCCGGTTGTCGATCTCAAGCAGACGACTCTAGAAACAGAGGGAGAAAGACCGAGCAGTATGGTGTCTGTTCAGAGCTACATCCTCCCGGCAATCGCCATCATGTTCCTTCTTTTTATCGTCAATATCGTGTTTGAGGACCTGCTGCGGGAGAGGGATTCGGGAACCCTGCTGCGCTTGGCGGCCTCCCCGATGACCATCCGTGAGTTTATCTGGAGCAAGATGATGACGGCCGCGCTGCTGGGCATGTTCTGCACCCTCTTTCTCGTCGGGTTGGGCACACTGATCTTCAAGGTGAATTGGGGGGCACCACTCTCCGTTCTCCTCACAGTCATCTCCCTCAACATCCTCATCGCGGGATTCATATCCATGTTCTACGCCTTCCTCCGGACGGAACGACAGGCTGGAGCGGTCATTTCTTCTGTCATTATCGTCATGTCAATGCTGGGGGGAAGCATGCTTCCTGTGGCACAGTTTCCCGCCCCTTTGCAGTTCCTGTCCAACCTCACGGTCAACCACTGGGGACTGCAGGCCTTTCTCAAGTCCCAGTCTGGGGAGCCCCTGAAGGACATTCTGCCCATCATGGGGGGAATGGCCCTGGCCGGTGTCCTCCTTTCCCTGATCTCCTCTCAATTTCTGCAGATTAACCTGAAGCGGGGGCTGGTCAAATGAGAAACAGGCTTCTGTGGTGGACCATCGCTAAAAATGATCTCCTCCTCACATTCAAGGATAAGATGTTCTTTTTCTGGCTCCTGCTGTTCCCGCTGTTCTTTGCCTTTATCTTTGGGATGGCCTTCCAGGATTCTTCCGGAGGAGACAGCCAGGTCTCCTTGGATATCTTAAACCACGACTCAGGCAAGCTTGCGAGTGCCCTGATCGTGGAACTTCAGGATGAAAAATACAGCATCGAGGTTGTCGAGGCAGTCCGGGAAGACGCCATAAGGACCCTGATCATCCCCGAGCAGTTTACCTCCCGCATCGTTGCAGGCCAACAGGTAGAACTGGTGCTTCAGCAGGGAGAAGGACGAAGCCTGGAAGCTGGGCAGACCGCCTATTCCCATATCCTCAAGGCCACAATTAATATCATCGCTCGGGTCGTCAAAACATCTCCTTTGGATGAGAAGGATCTGGAAGCACGATTCGATTCTGTAGAACTGGAACGCCTGGTCTCTTTGCGTACCGAGACGGCCGGCCAGTCCAAGATCGCGCCCTCGGGTTTCACTCATTCTGTTCCTGGCGTCACGGTGATGTTCCTTTTGTTTACGGTCCTGATGTATGGAGGGATCACGATCCTCCAGGAACGGCGCGACGGGATTTTAGAGCGGCTAACCGTGAGCCCGGCCTCATTTGCAGAGATCATCGGCGGCAAATGGCTGAGCCGTGTGATCCTGGGCATGATCCAGATCGTCATACTGTTGCTCGCGGGGCAGTTTCTCTTCAAGGTAAATATCGGAGCATCTCCTGGCGGGCTTTTCGTGATCTCTTTGGCGTTCAGCGGTTCCATCGCCGGTCTGAGCATTTTCTTGGGAAGCATCATCCAAAAGGAAGAGATCATTGTCCTAGTCAACATCCTCGCCGCCAACCTCATGGCTGCGCTGGGTGGCGCCTGGTGGCCCCTGGAGATCGTACCTAGGACCATCCGAACGTTGGGCTTTCTACTCCCCACGGGTTGGACCATGGATGCCTTTCACAAGCTGATATTTTTTGGCACGGGCTTTAATTCTGTGCTCCCGCATGTTGCCGCACTCTCCGGCTTCACTATTCTGTTCCTGATCCCGGCTGTTAAGTTTTTCAAAATCAAGAGATAGGGAAGGGAAGCCGATCCCGGGACTCCTTTTATGCCTCCTGACTCATCTGCCTTCCATTACTAAAATAGTGATAGTCATCAGGAGAGTTGTCAGGAGCGAGTTAATGTTTTGTTAAAAGTATGTAAAATTGACAGGAGAAAACTGCGTGGCTTCGTGTACGATCCGAGTGTACTAGAACGATCAGAATTCGGAAAACTGGATCATTCGGTCACGGATACCCAACCGTAATCGATGTACTCGCAGTCGATCCGGTCGCCTTTGATCCTGACCATCAGGAAGCCTTCTTCCATTTCTCTGAGGGGGCCGTCCCACCAATTGGCAGAGACAGCACCGCCCGTCACGAACCTGATCCCCTGGAAATAGATGTCTTCATAGGTGTGGAGGTGACCCTGGAGGACCAGGCGCAGGTTGTGTCCCTTGAACAGGTTTATGACCTCGAATGCGTTGTCGATCAGGAGCCCCCTGTCTCTATATTCCCCGCGCTCCTCCCGCAACTGGAAAGAGACTGAGATGAAGGGGATGTGGGTGCTGAGGACGATGGGAGTCCCGGCTTCCAGTTTCCCTAGCTCATCAATGATCCAGGCCTCCTGCTCGGTATCGATCCCGCCCCTGTAGCTGCCGCCTTCTATGGGTTGAACGGAATCCAACACCATGAAGTGCCAGCCCTCGTGATCAAAGGAATAGTATCGATCCTTGGCCTGACGGCCAGCGAACATTTTCTTCCCGGCTTCTGGATGCCCCGGATCGATGCCTGAATTTTCCCCCAACCCGAAGATGTCGTGGTTGCCCATCGTGTTGTATACTGGCGCATTGAGAAGCCTTATGGTCTCGAGATAGAGTCCGTAGAGTAGATCAGCTCTCTCGAAGCTTTGATCGAAAGCATCGAAGACCTGGTCTCCACCGGTGAGGATAAAGTCCGGCTCCATCTCATTGGCCGTTTCGATGGCCAGTTTGAGGCCCTCCACGCCCATTTTTTCCGGCTGAATGTGGGTATCGGTCAGGAAGGCGAAAGAGAACGATTTCTCGGCAGGGCTGCACGAAAAGGCGGCCAAAAGGATAGCCATCGCCGCGGTAAACGTAAACAAGCGCTTAGGTGTGAAGGTTTTCATCTCATTTCCTTTCAAAGATTTTTTTTAAAATCAGAAAGAAGAACTTTCCTACTATACCTTGACCGGCAGCAATAATCGACTGACTTTTATTCTATTGTGGGTGCTCCTGGGATGGTCGGGTGAATGGGTTGTGCCTGCTGTCGCTTTCTCTATTCCCTTGATGATTTCTGGCTTCCAGTTCTATCACTGCAGAAGGATGAGGAGAAAGCTCTCAGATTGACCTTTACGCTTACAATCACTATCGTAGGTCCTCATACAATTTATCCAAGAAAAAAAACTTCTTCGAATGGCATCTCAAATACGCGGGCGATCTTGAGAGCAAGAATCGTGGACGGTACCCACTTGCCCCTCTCCACATAATTTATGGTCGTCCTGGTCACGCCGACCATTCCGGCAAGGTCTTCTTGGGTTATGTCTTTCTTCGCCCGTTGAACCTTGATGGAGTTTTTCAGGATATCTTTACTCATCTTTGGCCTCCCTGTTTCTATACAGAAATGCGCCTACCAAAGATGACACTGCGAGAAATATGGTTAGATAGATACTGGGCAAGAGGAGATAAAGCGGACCAAACAGGCCTTCCATGAGCTGGATAGCCAACAAAAGGACTTGAAATATGATAATGGCAAAAAACGCGAATCGATAGGCCATCAGCCAGTTCAGTTTTACCCTTTCATCATTTACGGCTGTGTCCACTGAGGGATCCTTTTTAAGCGTGTTTCGGTAATGCAGGTATCTTGCACTGAAGAACACGATCGTGATCAGCCATAGAATGAGGGCACCGAAAAAGAGAGAGTCGTCGAATCGTGGGCGTTCGTTCAGGTGGAAGACACGATAAAGAGAAGGGTATATAAAAGCGACGAAAGCGATCAACGAGCCGGAAAATATAATAAGTAGAATGTTTCTCCGCATTCTGTTCATCTTTTCGATTTTGTTGGCCATCCTTTCCTCCTTTGATCACTATGTATGGTTTATGTTTAGTATGGTATAATAAAAGCAAAGTAAACTAAACAAAAAGTCAAGAAGAAAACACTAATAGATCAATCTTAAGCACATAATTAATCCCGACTTAACATATAGGACGAAGGTCCTAAGGCAAGGAGGGTTTTGCCTATTCCGAAGCGAGTTCAGCGGGAATCATGGTGTCATAGCATTCAAAGGGGATGCCGATCTCCCCTGCTATGGCTTTAAGCTCTGCCAGATAATCGCCCAATACGGTGATCGGGTGATTGGAGTTGATGTGCCATTCGATCCGCCCGCAGAGCTTCAGATACCACTGCGGCCAATCCGGGCTGCACTGCTTTGACCGCGACTGCCACTGTTCCTCTGTTGGGACATCCGTGACACCGCGGCCTGCACAGAGATAGAGCTGGTGGTCTCTATAGGAAAAACGGGCCCATGTCACCACACCGGGAACCCGGACAACCACGGAGCTCGTGCCGCCTCCTTGTTTGAAATACATGTAGGTTTGCCGTTCCGACCATGAGCCTCGCAGAGATCCATGGTCCCCGTAGGCAAAATAGGGGGCCAGTGCCCCGGAGTTGACAAACCAGTAGAGTCTCTGTTTGGTATCCCAATATCTGAGGTCATTGAATCCCACCGGCTCCCCTCCGCTGAGCAGCTTCAGCACCTGCATGGTCAGGGCGGCCCCGTCATCCGCTTCGGTGGCGGCGACTACGGTCTCTCCATCCCCCTCGGGACGCAGCCGATTGTTCAAGAGGCCGAGAACAAGGTCAGTGGCGGGATAGTGTTCGATCCAATCAAGCTGGTCTTGGACGCCTAAAAAATCCAATTTAAACTGCTGTTTCAGCTCCAGGAGCGCTAGGTAGGCTTTCATCTGGAACAGGACCATCTCTTTGGTCAGTGCCTTCATGGGATCATCCCCCAAGCGGAGTTCCATTCCTTTTTCCTGGAGGAAATTCATGGCAGCTTCAGCTCTTTCGGTGGGGATCTTTTCGGCCATTTTGAGCAGCCGTAAACCGTCGAAGCCCTCGCGCACGATGCCGAAATGGCTCAGGAAATCGGCATCCGATATCTTGTTCCACATCTGCATCGACCGGGGCCCGACAGCGCCATAGATGGAGCCGGACAGCTGCGCGACCACCTTTCGGGCTGCATCCCGATGACTATCGCCAACATCAATCCCGATGGCTTCCGGTTGGGGCGGGGAGTATTCTCCTTTTTCCAGAAATGTTGCCAGAGCATCCCGGTATTTTTCGTGATCGCTGAAGTCTTCCACAAACATCCGATGGGTTTTGATCCCGACATGTTCGGTCCCGGCAACCGCTGCCAGCAGTCCCACCGCACCGGGATAATCTGAGATGGCGCTTCCAAGCATGAGCTTGGGAGTGGCGTTGGGCAGCTGCCACATGGGGCTTACGGAAAAATCCGGATAGGCCCACCCTCCCATGAAGTTGATGAATCTGTCCCCTTGGGCTTTTCGGATGACCTCAATTCCCTCGGCCACACTCGAGACCGGCTTATCCGGATTCAGGACATTCGGCTCCCAACCGGAGTCCTCGATAACGTGCGTAAGATGCGAAAGCTGCTGCTGCGCAACCGGCCACACTTCCGCATTCGGCTCTTCCCTGCTGTCGAGCGGAAGAAAGATATCAACGGTTTTCTTCATTTTATCCAATCCCCCCCGGTTTCGATATTTTGTTTGGTATAAACGCGTGACATCAGCGTTATCTCTTTCTCCACCTTCTTCCCTCCGAGTATTTCAAGAGCGGTTGCTATCGCCTCTTCTCCCCCTGTCGGGTATTCGAAGCTTGCGGATAAAATCCCCTGCTTCACATAGATCTGGCCCTCGTGGGGGAGTCCATCGATCCCCACGAAACGGATGTCCTGGTCCCTGCCGGCGGCTTTGGCGGCCAGATAGGCTCCATGGGCACCCGGATCGTTGTGGGCGTATACGAGGTCAATTTCGCTGAATCGTGCCAGGGCAGATTCCATCTCTGTGCGGGCCTGCGGTTCCAACCATTTCATGTCTGCTTCGAATAGGATCTCGATCCCACTCTCCCTGATCCCCTCCCGAAAGCCGGAATGACGATCCTGCCCGGGGGTTGACGTCATGAGGCCCTTCAATTCCACGACCTTGCCTGTGCCAGCCAGATGTTCGACGATCCACTGTCCGGCGGCCTTTCCGATCAGCTTGTTGTCTGCACCGATAAAACAGGTGTACCCATCGCCCAAAATCCTGCGATCCAGGACGATCACTGGAATGCCCTGGTCGTAGGCTGCAGAAATAGGCGGCGTCAGAGGGGCCGCTTCCTTGGGAGATACGATGAGGAGGTCGACCTCCGCACTGACGAATTCCTCGATCTGAGATCTCTGCTTCAGGGAATCATTCTGTGCGTCTTTGAATATGACCTGGATCTCAGGGTGTTCCAGGGCGGCATTCTTGATATCTTGATTCATCTGCACACGCCATGGCTCGCCCAGGTTGCATTGGCTCATGCCGATCTTCCATCTGGGAGCCGATGTGTCCGCCGCCTCTGCCTCGGATGATGTCTCCTCGCGGCCGCATCCCGGGGTGCACAACATCACAGACATAGCTGCTACCATAAACACATGCAGTGGTCGAATCTTCATGGGATATTCCTCATTTTCTGTATTTTTGGAAGAGCACGGCGCCGATGATGATGACTCCTGTGAGCATCAAGCGGCTTGCCTCCCCCACGGCATTGATGCTGAGGATCTTTTCCAGATAACCGATCGTCAAGGCGCCCAGAAACGTCAATCCGATACCGCCGATCCCTCCCATCAGGCTGGTCCCGCCGATCACGACGATGGCGATGGCTGTGAGTTCATATGTCATCCCGGCTTCTGGATCCCCTTGAAGCTCTTGGGCGGCCTGACAGATCCCGGCTGTTGCGCAGAACAAGCCGCTCAATCCGTAGGCCAGCAGTTTGGTCGAAGAAACCGGTATGCCCGAGAGTCTGGCAGCTTCCTCATTCCCGCCGACAGCATAGATGTGGCGCCCCCAACGGAGCTTGGCCAGTATGATCCAGCAGATCAAGATGCAGAACAGGAAAATGAGCGTGACCACGGCGATATTCTCGTTCAGTATTTTTGAATTGAGAAAATTAAATACGCCCGGGACCTCGACATATTGATACGTGCCATCCTGCTGCAGCACCGCGGTAGAGATCTTCTGCCCTCCTGATACCCACTTGGCCACTCCGCGGGCAAAAACCATCATGGCTAGTGTTGCGATAAAGGGCTGGATCTTGAATTTTGCGATCAATCCGCCGGAAAGAGATCCGCAAGCCGTACCGATCAGCAGACAGGCAATAAATGCGATCCAGGGAGACCACTGCAGCTGTATCGTGAAGAGAGAAAACAGAACGGCCGTGAGGCCTAGTATGCTCCCCACCGATAGGTCGATCCCGGCCGTGATGATGACCAGGGTCATCCCGCAGGCCAGTATCCCGAAGACCGAGATATGGCGCAGCATGTCCCGATGAGTGCCCCATTTGAAGAATGAGCCGTCTGCGTTGAAAATGCCTCCCAAGATCAGGACGAAGAGAAGGGCGATCAATGCACGGGTGACGGGGGAACGTATCAGGTCGCGCAGTTTGTTCATGCAGCCTCGCTCGTGCCCAGAGCGGCTTCCGTGATTTTTTCCTGGGTTGCGTCCTGTGCTGAGAATTCGGCGGTGACCCGGCCGCGATGCATCACAAGGATGCGATCGGACATGGCCAGCAGCTCCGGAAGCTCGGATGTTATCAACAGGATGGCGATTCCCTGTGAGGTCCACTGGTTCATCAAGGCATAGATCTCGTGTTTTGCTCCCACATCGACTCCTGTGGTTGGCTCATCCAGCAGCAGTATCCTGGGTTGAGTGCTGATCCACTTCGCCAAAACGGCTTTCTGTTGGTTGCCTCCCGATAAAGTCTGGATGCTTTGCTGGAGGGACTGGAGCTTGATGGACAAGTCTTTTACACGGATCTGGGCATTTTGTGTTTCTTTCTGTGTCAGCAGCCATCCGTGTCGGGAATATTCTCGCAAAGACGCCAGGGAAATATTCCGGGCCACGCTCATGTCTTTGATGAGCCCGCTGTTTTTTCGGTCGCTGGTCAGCAACGCGATCCCTTGTCGGATGGAATGCTGCGGGGATTTGATGGTGTGGGGTTTCCCGTCCAGTGTGATAGTTCCTTCGGCCTCTGTGCCGTAGGTTCCGAAAATTCCGTTCAACAGCTCGCTTTTTCCCGAGCCCTGCAGCCCTGCAATACCTAATATCTCTCCTGAGCGAATGCTGAATGAGACGTCATCGATGATATTGTGTTGCGAGCGTGTAGGGCTGGGGAGCTTGAAATTTTGCACCGTTAGACGTTCGGTTTGGATTTCACTGGAGCGTTCGGGGAACTGCTGATGGATCTCTCTGCCCACCATCCAGCGGATGAGTTTTTTTTGTGTGAGCTCCGAGGCCTTTTCGGTCCCGACATATGTCCCGTCACGGAGAACGGTGATCCTTTCACCGATCCTGAATATTTCATCCATCCGGTGGGTGATATAGATGATGCCGTGTCCCCGTTTTTTTAGATCGGCGATGATCTCGAACAGCCGCGCTACCTCTTGATTGTTGAGGGAGCTGGTCGGTTCGTCCATTATGAAGATCTGCGCTTCGTTGATCAGTGCCTTCCCGATCTCGATCATCTGCCGAACGGACATCGAGCATTCCGTGACGGGCTGTGCGGGCCGTGCCTGAATCCCCAGCTCTTGAAGCATGGAGCGTGCCATCCGGTGCTGTGTATTTCGGTCCACCCATACACGTCCCTTGGATCTTTCCCTTCCCAGGAAGAGATTGTCCTCCACGGACATCGTGTTCACGAGGGACATATCCTGATGGATAGCGGAAATCCCGTGCCGTGCTGCATCAGCGGCAGATCTCGGTTTGAAGGAACTGCCGTTCAGCTCGATCTTTCCTTGATAATCGGTGTGGATCCCAGCCAGGATCTTAACAAGGGTTGTCTTCCCAGCCCCGTTTTCCCCGGCCAATACGTGGACCTCACCAGCCAGCAGGTCAAAGTCGATGTCTTTGAGCACCTGAACTCCCCCACTGAAGGATTTGTAGATGCTCTTCATCTCAAGCAGCATTCAGGCGTGCCTCAACAACTTCAATCGTTGGGATTGTCTGATTGATAATACCTGCATAGATTGATTGTGTAAATGTCCCTGCTGATAGAGCCCTATTTTTGACCGAAACTGTACAGGGCTTTCTCTGTGCGGATGTAGATCCTTCCCTCTGCGATGGCGGGGGTGGCGTAGCACAGTTCTTTGAGATCGTTGACGGCCAACACATCGAGATCCCCTCCTGGCCCCAGCACGCTCACCGTCCCCCTCCGGCTTATGATAAACACCTTGTCATCGGCAGCGACAGGAGAGGCAAAAAACCTTGTCCCGGCTCCCTTGAGGCGTCCCTGTGCGATCACTTCCCCGCTCGCAGGCTTGAAGGTCGTGACCGTTCCTCCATCATTGATCATGTAGAGAACATTTTTGTAGAGGAGGGGAGAGGGCAGCTGGGGCACCGATCGCCTGTACTGCCAGACATGGCTGCTTCGGCTCATGTCACCCTGCCCCCCGATCCGGATCGCCAGCATCCCGTTCAGGCTGGCCAGGGCTGCTTCGAAATAATTCCAGTCGCCGCTGTCGAGGAATCCATCCCCATTGACGTCTATGAAGCCGAACCATCCGTAGGGTTGTTCATCGGGAAGTTCCTCCTTGCCCAGCTTGCCGTCTTTATTGGTATCAAACTTAACCAAGGCCTGATCGAATGGAGGTATCTTGACCTGCTCATCCGGTTGATTCAGGGGGGTGGCATATCCGTTGATAAACAACACGTTGTCCTGGACCACAGGGGTGGATTTCATTTCGAAGGAGAGTCCGCCAACCCACCAGACTTTTTTTCCTGAGGAGGCGGCGTAGGCATCCAAGAGGAACGAACCTGGCACCAGCACCTGTGTCTCTCCATTTTCCGGCTGAAAGACGATGGGGGTGGAGTGCCCGCTCTTTGCCTCAGGTCTGTCTGTTTTCCATACAATTTTTCCGCTCTTCTTGTCTGCTGCGATGATGTAGGAATCGTCGTTCTGGTCACAGACCAGGATCACATTCTCTCCTGCCAGGATGGGAGAAGCGCCCATGCCGTACAGGTTGTCGAAGGGCCCCAGGGGGAGCCGCCACAGCTCGTTCCCCTTAACATCGTAGGCGAGCATCCCGAAGTCGGCGAAGAACACGAATACCCGCTCACCGTCCGTCACCGGGGAAGGGGAGGCGGGATTGTTGCGGTCGTCGATCTTCTGCTGGCGGGGCCGGGGAGCCTTTTGCTGCCAGAGAATCTTTCCGTTTTCGCGAGAGAGGCAGATCGTCAGGAGCGATTCGTCTTGGATGGCCGTCAAGAAAATGAATTTTTCTGTCAGGACAGGAGAGGAATGGCCTGGAGGGAGTAAGGTCTTCCAGATCACATTATTATCGTTGTCGAAATGGAGCGGGAGGCTCGAGGTTTCAAATACTCCCGAACCGTTGGGACCCCGGAACTGCGGCCAGTCCACAGGCGGCGGATCTTCCCCTCCCATGATTGAGGGCGCTAAGCAAAAGAATATAAAGGGAATAAACAGAAGGATTCGCTGCGCATGATGTTTTCGCTTCATTGTGTCGCTCCTCTTTCGGTCTTTAAAAACGAGATGATTCAGGGAACTCATCTCTGGGTCACGAACGACCTGATGGCTTCGACAGGGTGTGCAAATTTTTTCAATGGGCTCTGGGAAGCCCCGGCCAGACACCCACAATTGAAACAGTTGGCATAGCCGAAACATTTTTTCCTGTTGAACGAGACATCAAAGTGCAGCATCTGATCCCTGCTGTAGCAGGAGTCGCTGCTGTGGTCGGCCTTCTCATACCACTGGAGCATAGAATCGGTCAACTTCAATAGATCGGGATGCTTTGACCTGACGCGCTTGATCTCCTTGACTATGGCCCCTCTGTCCTTTTCCGACAGCCTGAGAGGATCGTCTGAATTTATGGGCGTGCAGTACAGTCCACAGACAACACTCCTAAAGCCGTTTTCTCTGGCGTTGGTTACGATTTCTTCCAGCTCTGTATAATTCATCCGGTTCAGTGTCGTGATCACGACGATCCTGCTGTCCCCGGCGTAGTTCTCGATGATCTTAGAAAAAATGCCTTTGCCTCTGATTTTGTCATTGGTTTCGGGAGCACCTTCGATCGAGAGATAGATCCTGTGGTTGAATTCAGCAGGGATCGGTATGGTCCCGTTGGTGATCACATCTACCAGCGGAAATATTTCGTTGGCGCACATCATCACATCGAGCCTCAGAGCGGGTTCGCCGCCCAGGAGGGTGACGGACCTGATCCCTGAGCGGTACAGCTCCTCGAAGCGTTCTCTCCAGATGTCCAGCGGGACTTCGGCGTGAAGCTGGTCCTTGTTTTGGAAATGATAGCAGTGAGCACATCTGAGATTGCACGAATCCGTGATGTCGAGGGAAGCGGTGTGTCTAATCCCCATGAGGATCCGTTTGAGCTCCCATACGAGAAGCCGGGAGCCTTTGAGCAGTGATAAGGTGATGTTCAAAGTGTTATTTTCCTTTAAAAGCAGGGAGTATCTGCGAAAAAGCGTTGGCGATCGTCTTGAGATTCAGTGAGGAAAAATAATTCAGATTCACGGTTGAGCTCAGCGTGCAGGAATCGCATTCGTGAGCAGGCATCTTTAAAAACGCCTCTTTAAAACCAACGTCCTTGCAGCTGAGGGCTTTAATTTTTGGGGGGATCCAACATGGGTATACATCTCCGTTTACATGGACATAAACAAAGGAGCGGCCTCCGTGGCAGCGAAAATTGCGTGCTGGTTTGATAAAATGCCGCAGCGTAGCCATTGCGTTGCCAACGTGGCTGTCGCGGGAGGCCTTCTTCAATTCAATGAGCTTGTTGAATGCTTCGTCATACTCTAGGGGTGTCGGTCTCAGGTCAGGTGGGGTCACATCATCATATATATAGGTGCGGGAAAGCGGCTGGAAAAAGGAACTGAAGCCGTACTCTTTGGCAGTGTCCAGAATATAATCAATGCAGCCCAAATTCAATTTGGTGAGGACCGTGAGCGTAACGATCCTGACATTTTCCTCTTGTGCGACCTCTATGGCCTCGATCAGCCGATCGTATGCACCCTCGAATTTGAGAGTATCGTGGATTTCCCTAGGGCCCTCGAAGCTCAGGTGGATGAGCTTGAACTGCCTCACAATATCTCGCTTTTTCAGGACGTTGGAGCCATCCGAGGAAAAGGCGCAGTGCAGTCCTTTGGAATTTGCGTATTGCACGATCTCCCCGATGTCATCCCTCATCAGCGGATCGCCCCCAGTGAGATGAATGGTGCGACAGCCCATTTCTGTCAGGTCGTCCAGTATTGAGTAGAGCTGTGCGGTGGTCATTTCGTCTGGGGAGGCAGTCCTGGAACCGCAGTATTCACATGATCCGCTGCAGAGGGCGGTTAAATTGATGCAGGCAACACGTGGGATCCGCTGCTGCAGCACATAGGTTTTGATCCTATAGATTGTCTGTTCAAACATGGGTCATCTCACTTCACGCATATCGATACCGAAGGAAAAACAAGGATTCTATCAGCAGAATGAAGATGGTCAGGGCCGCGGCGGGCCTCATGTTCGGGTTCTGCATGCTCAAGCGGATCATGAGGACCAGGGGAAGGACACGGAAAACGGCGTAGGTGATCCCCAAGTAGAACCAGGGGAGCTCTCGTGTGAGAGAGGTCTCATTTTGGGGAGACCGGCGTGCCAGACGAGCATAGACGCCGCACCCAAGAACCGTTCCTGCAGCGGCCAGTAGGATCGCCGCCCTCCACTCGGGCAGCTTCTGGAACAGGGCAGAAAGCACCACCAGTGAAGCCAGAGAAGAAAGAGCCGCTGCCCCTCTGAGCGTCTTCCGGGCCCGATCGATTCCGACGCGAACCGCATAGGTATCGATCCCTCCTTTAAGGTCCGAGGGAAGATCGATGACCTGATGGAAATGGAGGTTGGTCCATTTGTCCAAGAACACAGCCGGAGCCATCAGCAGCAGCCATTTCCAGGGGCCCCCAAGCCAGCTCCAGGGAAGGACTGCATATCCGAGGGCACATGCCAGGCTGTAGGCGGGGAGGCCCCAGATCCCGTGCTCCTTCAGGCGCGGCGGCTTTACTGAGTATAGAAATCCGATTGTCAGCGCAAGAACATATACCCCTGCTGTTGTGATCGGATCCAGGGAAAAAAGAGTCGCGCTCAATCCTATCCCGAACAACAGTAGAACGACTCCCGCTCTAAGTAATACAGGGAGGCGGTTGATCCACCTCGTTTTCTCCGCTATTCGGTCTTCTTTTGCATCGGTAAGATCGTTAGCCAGGGTGCTGACCAAGATCCAACAGGATACCGTCAACAATATCGCCAGCAGGGCTGTAAAAGAGCCGGACGAGGTCTGGGATGGATCTTCCAGGGCGAGGATGACCGAAATAGGGAGCAGGAGAGTGCTGACCTTGATGATCCCCCGGTGGCTCCAGATACTCTCCCTGAGGATGTGTTTCCACAGCGGAGGGAGCCCCTGATATCTCATGATTGTCTGTGCTCCTTCTGGTCTCTGGATTTCCAGACCGGGCAGGACATATCCTGGCCATCCATCCGTCCTGTCAAAGCAAAGGCCGAGGCCCGGCAGCCGCCGCCGCATTTTGTCAGGTTGGCACAATCGGCACAGATCCCATGCTCCCGCGGGCTGCGAAACATTTTGTTTACCGGAGAGTTCTGAAAGACGAGCTCTAGATCGTCGCTCTTGACGTTGCCCACATATGCCTCAGGAATGTCCATACATACACAGGGTGAGATGTGTCCAGAGGGATTGATCGTCAGGCGGTCCCGGCCGGCACGGCAACCACGGTTATTGATCCTCACCTGTTTCTGAAGACGACGGATGACCGGATGATATTCGGCCCAGGGGATGTAAGTTTCTATGAGCCATTTCTGAGGGAGATTGCTGAAGTGCTCGAAGACATGCTCCAGTCGGGTGAACATGTCTTCGTCCTGGGGATAGGTTTCGGAAACACGTCGAGTATGGACAGGACAGTGTATGGTCAGGGTCGCGATCCCCTGTTGAACGGCAAAGTCGAGGAGGGCTGGGATACCCGCAAGAGTGTGAGGAGTAAGCCGGGCAGAAATGGTGGTATGAAAACCCAGCTGCTGAATTATGTCTAGGTTTTTTAGGACCGTATTCAAGTCCCCGGGTGACGCAGAGTGGAATCTCTCGTAAATATCCGCATCGATCGTGTCCAGGCTGATCTGAAAAGACTGGACAAGGGTTTCGTCCCGCAGCTGCCGCAGGATCTCCTGATCCAGAAGACTGCCATTGGAAGCGATGCGAGTCGAGATGCCGAATTTTCCCATATGCCGGAGTATGGGTATAATATCCTCCCGCTGGAAGGGCTCCCCCCCGGACAGGATCAGATCATGAACTCCTGCTTGATGGATCTTCTCGACCGCAGCCAAGGCCTCCGGAGTCGTGAGTTCGCCGGGCATGGCACTGCCTGCATCCGTAAAACACACTCCACAGCGATAATTGCAGGCGTAGGTGATATTCCAGAAGAGGGTCTTGAGGGGGGACGGCTCCATCCACTCCCTGTCATTGGTATGGCCGGGCTGGAGCTTGAGCTTTATATCCAGCATTCAGGTCTTCTCCGTGGGAGTCGCGAAGGGATCCCTGTCTTCGCAGGGGACACCGCACTGGCAGAGGGCGCAGCCCAAAGAGAACCTGTCCTGCATGTGCCCGTTGATCGAGATGGGGGTGGGGATCAGCTGCAGCTCTTCCTTGTATTGTCCGAGGAATCTATCGCGGATCTCCTTCCGTAGAGAATTGCACGTGGGTTTGTCCAGGCCTTCCGGGGAAATGGCTCCTGTGGGACAGTTGTCCACACAGGAGCGGCAGCTTTCTCCCCCATCTTCGAGGCAGGGGGCACGGTAGTCAGCATGTCTCTCCGCGGTGGATTCAACGGGGAGGTTCGTGATGATACTTCCCAGACGGACGTTGATCCCCTGGGAAGTGATCAAGGCTCCGTTCAAACCAAAACGCCCGAGGCCGGCGCAGAAGGCCGCATGCCGCTCAGACCAGGAAGAGCTGAAGGTGAGATCCGGCGTGCGGAACACATCATACTCAGAGGTTAGAGTGGGCGACGCTGCTGCGTAGCCTCGAGTTTGCAGGATCTCCGCCAGTCGGGAACTCATTCGGTAGATCAAAGCGCCCCCATTGTTCCGGGCCAGGGAGTACAGCCGTGAGGGCAGGTTCCGTTTCCGGTTAGATCGGCGGATTTCCCGTGTAAAAGGCAGCGCCCACACAACCACATTTACATGGGTCAGATCTGTGCCCTCAGGGGCATGACGTTCGAGAAAAGGCCTCGGCTGGATATGTTGGCCGGATACGATGTCACGATATTCTATGAACAGGGGATCGTCACCATCGGCAATCCCCAAAACAGGAGCATCAAAGATGGGCTGCCCTCCAAAATCTTCTAAACGATTTTCAGGCGATTCTTGAACCAGGCCTGATATCAAATCTTCCATCCAGGCGAGTGTCGTCATTTGTTCTGGCTGGTTCCATCCTGGGCCCGAGCCTCTGAGTACATATCAAAAGCGATCAGAAACCAGGGAGCAATGCTCTTGGAATTCGACCTAATTTCGTCTTCGATCTGGGTGGTGTGGAGGAATCGATGTTCTGAAATTTCCATCGCATTGGGTGACACGTGTCCATCAGGAATACCTCTCGCTGTAAACACATCACAGATCTCGTTTTCCGAACCGATATCTTTGTATTCCGCATGATAGCGGAACTTGAACAAAAACTCGATCTGATCACAGCGTGCTCCTGCTTCATAGAGGATTCTTTGTTTGACCCGGTCCTCTTGGGAGACATCCGGGTGATAGTGGCTGGCGACAGTGCCGTCCCAATAATCAGGCCACAGCAATTTTTGCTGACTTCGCTTTGCCAGCATCAATTCATTTTTTTTATTAAAGATCATCACCAGAAATGCACTGTGCAGGATTCCCTTTCCCTGGTGACATTTCTCTTTAATTTCAGTTCCCAATACGCTGCCGTTTTCATCGACGATCGTGATATATTCCAAAGGAGCGTCCAAGACCATGCCTTATCCTTCCATTGTCGGCCAGGTGTCGGCCACCTTGTAGCCTTCGGGCCAGGGATCTCTGGGATCCAGTGTGTGCTGATGGGTCCCCGTTATCCATGCGCGCCCGGATATGCTGGGGATGACGGCATTCTTATCGCCGACACGGGTTTCTGATTCCAGACGGCATAGGAATCGTGATCCGATGATTGATTCACCGATGTACTGATCCCCGATGGACAATACTCCCTTTTCCTTCAACACGGCCAGGCGCGCAGAGCATCCCGTGCCCGTGGGTGATCGATCCAGCTTGCCCGGCCGGATCGCCACGGCGTTGCGTCCCACCAGGATCCCGTCCTCCTCGATCAAGGGGGCGGTCATCTGGCAGAAAGAGATATGCTGCCAATCCGGATTTTCAGGATGGTTGAATCCCAGTTGGTCTGTGGCTGCCTTGGTGATCTTGATGCCCAATTCGGCCATATCGCGGGCTTCATCTGGAGAAAAGGCGAATCCCAGGGCATCGGCCTCCATAATCACGAAGCTGTCCCCACCATAGGCGGTATCGACGGTCAAGGTTCCAAATCCCTCGACCTCCAGAATTGCGCCCATTCTATCGACGAACGACGGTACATTGTGGATCGTCACGCGCTCCACCTTGCCGTCTCGACAGGATGCCACGGCTTGGATCAGTCCGCCTGGCGCCTCCAGGATCAGCCTCGTCTCCGGCTCCTGCATGGGGAGGATGCCCGTCTCGAGCAGCACCGTGGATACACACAGGCTGTTGGAACCGGACATGGGCGGCGTGTCCTCGGGTTCCATGATGATAAAACCCATCTGAGCCGAGGGATGCTTGGGAGGGACCAGGAGATTCACATGCCGAAAAACTCCTCCGCGGGGCTCGTTCAACATGAAATTGCGGAGGGTGTTGTCTTCCGCGATCCAGCGGGATTGTTCCCATAAAGTATCGCCTGGGGGCGGGGCCACCCCCTCAACGATGACGTCTCCGACCTCGCCCTCGGCATGGCAGCTGATGGTATGGATCACTCGGGATGTGCTCATTGCTCAGGACTCCTCCAAAATTCCCTACGGATGACGATTATTTAATACTGATTCTAAAACGCTGTCAAATCGGCAACCTTTTTGGATTTGGTGCGTACTACTATATATGCGATATGTCCTAAAAAAAGAAATAAATAGGCCCAGATCTTTAAGGAAGGGATCATGAAGCTCCTCTCAAGGACGGAAGAATTCATCCTGCTGGCAGTGATTTTCCTGAAGGAAGACGCCTACTCGGTGACGATCCGCAAGAGGCTGAATAAGGTCACGGGCAAGACCTGGTCCTATGGGGCCCTCTTCATCTCTCTGGAGCAGCTCGTTAAGAAGGGATACATGAGATCCTCTCTCACAGAGCCACTGCCGGAACGCGGGGGCCGCAGCAAGCGCATCTATGCCCTTACACCTGCGGGACACAAGGCGTTGAAGGCTATTAAAAGATTGGAACAGATAATGTGGGATGCGGTCTCAGAGTCGGACGGAGTCTAGACTGTGAAACGGCAGGCAGAGTTCAAGCCACCAGGGAGCGCCGCAAGAATATTCCGGCGCATGTTTCCTGATGACGGTTTCGAGACCACGGTCTGCGATCTCGAGGAAGATTTCCGCAACTTGGCCAAGAAAAGAGGCATTTTGGCCGCAAAAGCCTGGTATTGGCAGCAGGTGTTGTCCGCCTCCTGCTCTTACGCGGTCCATCAGATCACAGGGGGATTGATCATGTTCAAACACCAGATGAAAATCATGCTCCGCAATCTCAGGCGGCACAAGAGCTATTCCTTCATCAATATCTTTGGATTGGCAATGAGTTTCACCGTTGTCATCTGCATAGCCCTATTCGTAAAGAACGAGCTGAACTTCGATCGCAGCAACGAGCACCTGGACCGCATGTATACCGTCATGATGGGGGGAGAGGGCGGGCAGCAGTACATCATCTCCGCCGCGGCCCTGGAGCTTTCCGAAAACATTCCTGAGATCGAAAAGTATACACGTGTCAGCCTGCGACTCGACTATGCCCTCCTTTACAGGGGAGTGGGAGAAGAGTCGGACAAGAATATCATGATCAAGGACATGGGATACGCCTGGGTGGATCCCGGGATGTTCGAAGTGTTCACCTACCGATTCAAAGCCGGCGATCCAAAGACAGTCCTGGCTGATCCTTACAGCGTTGTCCTGACCGAAGGTGTCGCGGACAGCCTGTTTGGAAGGGAGAACGCGGTTGGGAAAATTGTCACGCTCAATAACAAATATGATCTAACCGTAACCGGTGTCGTGCAGAAGCCCAAGAACTCTCATTTGGATCTGGATGTTTTCGCCTCCCTTCTGACGCTCCGTTCCATCTCCGGCCCCGACACCGACCGTGACTATGAATACAACAGCGAGCCGACCTATGTGCTGCTTCCAGAGGAGCACGACCTTGAAACCGTGAACCGGAAGATCGACTCCCACATGGCCGCCGTTTTCAAGCGGGTCGGCAGGGAAAGAGATGAGTTTTCCCTCTATCCGGTCAAGAACATCTATCTTTCTGATATCCACTACTGGGGAAATCGCGGCAGCAAGATGTTGATCTGGATATTGGCCACGATCGCCTCCCTGATTTCCCTGATCGCCGGGATCAACTTCATCAATCTCAGCACCGCACGGGCCTCCCTCCGAGCCGGAGAGATCGGGATCAAGAAGGTGATCGGGGTTATGCGCAGGAGCCTGGTCCGGCAGCTGCTGGGGGAGTCCCTGTTTATGGCCCTGGCAGCTCTGGGAGCTGCAGTCGGATCTGCCGCGATCTCCCTACCTCTGCTGAACCGGGTGTTTGACCTGAGCCTGACACTGAAGGATCTGCTCAATCCCTTGACTCTCTTGTGTCTGCTGGGAGGGGCCTGCGCCATCGGGCTTTTATCCGGCCTCTATCCGGCTTTCTATTTGTCCGCCTTCCCTCCGCTGGTCAATATAAAGGGAGAAATAACCCGGGGTAAAAAGGGAGCTCTTTTCCGCAAGGCCCTGATCGTGTTTCAATTTTCGGTCGCCGTCGTCCTGCTTGTCGGAACACTGACCGTGACAAATCAGATCCGGTTCACGAAGAACAAGGACCTCGGTTTCAGTACCGAGAACGTGATCGTCTTCCCCCAGCCGAGACTGGCGGGTTTCAGGGAGCAGCGCGAGGTCGTCAAGGCCGAACTCCTCCGACATCCGGATGTTCTCGAAGTGTCTTTTTCCCAGGGATATCCGGGATTCCCCATGAATAATGAATCCTTCAAGGTAGGCGAGGAATTCATCAGTTTCACACATTACAGTGCGGATCCCGATTTTGCTGCGGTCTACGGTCTCCAGCTCCTGGAGGGGCGGTATCTCGACCCGAAGAGGCCGGGCGACCGTCTGCGGGCGGTCGTCATCAATGAGACCGCCGTCCGTGAATTCGGCCTTGAGTCCCCAGTCGGAACGATCCTGCCCTACGTCGCGCGGGGCAATCGGACAGCGATTCCCGTTGAGGACATCGAGATCATCGGAGTGGTAAAAGATTTTCACTGCCGGTCGCTGCATGAGGCCATCAATCCGACCATGATCAGTTTCAACGAGGATTGGATAACCTACGGAGGGATCCGCTACTCAGGTGAGGATCTTTCCGGTTTGATTGCTCATGCCCGGGAGGTTTGGAAACAATTCGCGCCTGGTTTTCCCTTCGAGTATTCTTTCCTGGATGAGGAGATCCGGAGAATGTACAGCCGCGATAAGATCTTTGAAAAGGTCTTTTTCTATGCCGCTGGATTTTCCGTCTTGATCGTCTGCCTGGGGCTGTTCGGTCTGGCCTCCTTCGTGGCGGAAAAGAGGACCAAGGAGATCGGGATCCGAAAAGTGCTGGGGGCTTCGATCTCCCAGATCCTGATGCTGCTTTCCCGGGAGTTCACTTCGGCCATCCTGCTGGCCAATCTGATCGCATGGCCCTTGGCCTTCATCTGGATGAATAGATGGCTGGCCAATTTCGTCTATCGGATTGACCTGGGGATCGGGACGTTCGTCCTCTCCGCCGCCATTGCTCTGGCCATAGCACTGCTGACCATAGGCTGGCAGTCGCTCAAGGCTGCCACGTCCGATCCAGTCGAATCCCTGCGCTACGAGTAAGAATCTTTATAACTGTTTGACAGGCTCGCCTGAGAATTAATATCCTTGGTTCTGCTATGAGCCAAGACACAAGATTTGTCATCAGGTTGATCCTTGGATTTGTTTTTATCGCTGGCTTTTTATTTGTCTCGGCAGGAACGATCCGCTGGCCTGAAGCCTGGGCCTACCTCATCCTCCAGTTCGGCTTCTCGATAGGCATCGGCCTCTGGTTGAGGAAGAACGATCCAGCGCTTCTCAAAGACCGGATGGACGTCATGAAGAATACTGTCAGGAGCTGGGACAAGGCCCTCCAGCTGAGCATGATGCCGTTCTTTCTTGCACTGCTGATGATCCCGGGATGGGAGGTTGTCCGCCATAAATTGACAGCTGTTCCGATCCAAATTAAATTGGTCGGCTTCGCTGCATTAATCCTGTCTCTCCTTTTGTTTTTCCGGGTGATGCGGGAGAACACCTTCCTGTCGAGAGTTGTGGAGATCCAGAAAGACAAAGGGCATCGCGTGATCACGACGGGTCCCTATAAATATGTTCGACACCCGATGTATGTGAGCGTCTTCGTCATGTTTTTTGCCATCCCTTTGGCCTTGGGTTCCCTGTATGGATTGATCCCGGCTTTCTTTCTGATCGTGTCCCTGATCATCCGCACCGTCTTTGAGGACAAGATCCTGCACAATGAGCTCGAGGGCTACCCCGAATATGCACAAAAGACCAGGTATCGGATTTTTCCGGGGATCTGGTAATGAAACACAAGACCTATGAGCTATTAAGAAAATCGGCGGAGCTTGAAAGTCATCAACTGGTTCCCTGTTTCTTCAGTTCCTGGTAGCGGGGATGGCCTTGGAGGCGCCGCCAGTACGGATTATTTTCGAGGAAGGGGATTGAGATCCAGGAGTGAACTGAGAGCAGGAATTCGACCTGGTCCAAGGCAGAATCATAGTCTCCGATGAGCAGATAGATCAGTGCCAGGTCCTGGATATAGCAGACGCCGTAGAATGCGTTCTCGGAATAGGGAAGCAGATCGACGGCCCTTTTCCCGTGGCGTACGGCTTCCTCTTTGAGGCCTAGGGCCGCGCATGCGATTCCTAGGGAGCTGTGCGCTCGCGGATCATTGGGCTGGATCAACACTTCCTCTTCCAACATGCCTTTTGACTTTGCATAGGCCTTGAGGGCCTTTTGCGGTTCGTTGAGGTAATCGTATATAAACGCCTTAAACATGGCCTTTGGCCTGGACCAGGTCTTCAACCGGATCCAATCATTGGAAGGGGCCGCATCAAGCCGATCACGCGCTGCCTGGTATTTCCCCTCCCCCACCTCCTGCCAGTACCAGGTATACAAAGCCCAATCGGAATCCTGAGGCATGGCCTCGGCCACAGCCCGTGATTCCGGGGTTGCTCCACTTTCGGACCAATAATTGAAGATCTTGTACAGGTATGTCCAGGCCTCTTCGGGTCCCAGTTCGATGGCACGGCTGCTGGTCTCGATCCCCTTGGCATATTGTCTGGTGACCCAGTAGAATCCGGCCAGGTAGATATGGCTGGTGACGTCGAGCGGGCTGAGTTCAATAGCTTTCTTCAGGAGTGTAATGCCCTCCTCGAATTTCCCCAGGACCTCGAATATGGTGGCTTGAGCGGTCAAGATCTCGGAATTGTCAGGCATAGACTCTGCCGCTGCCTCCAGTTCTTGCAGAGCTTTTTGGTTGTCTCTTTGACCCCAGAGAAAGTAGTAGCTGAGGGCCAACCGGACCTCTGGGGAGTCCGGAGCCAACTCCATAGCCTTGTCAGCTGCGTCCCGAGCCAGGCGCAGGGGATCCTCGGAAAGGTCTGTCCGCATGAAATAGAGGCGGGCGTGGGCCTTGGCCAGCTCTGCATAGGCGAGGCCAAACTCTGAATCAAGTGCTACGGCCTGCTGAAAGCTCTGGATCGCCTGAGCCCAGACATCCTCGGTGTAGTGCGGGCGTCCTGCCAGGTAGCGGCCGCGGAGAAAGGCCTGATAAGCCTCGATGTTTTCTGTGGGACGAGTGACAACGGCATCCTGCTCGGAATCCAGGAGTTTGATTCCGAGCGCATCTGCGACCTCTTGGGCGATGTCGGCCTGGATCTCGAAAACATCGTCGAACACGCGGTCGAAGCTGTCGGTCCACACGAAAGTATCATCAGATGTCTGAACGAGTTCCGGCGTTATTTTGACACGCCCCAATCCTTCAGGCGTGGATGCCCAGCGTATGGTTCCGCTCAATACAAAATCGACATTCAGCTCTTCTCTGATCTGTTGAGCGCTCTTTTCTGTGCCGGCATAGAGGACCGCACTCGTCCGCGAGATGACTCCCAGGGCGCTGATCTTGGCCAGCCGGCTCGTGATCTCTTCGGTCATCCCGTCGGCGAAATATGCGTCCTCGGCCGATCCGAGGTTCTCGAACGGCAGGACCACCAGCCTGGGCTTATCATGCGGTATCTGCTCTGTGCCAGAGAAAAAGAGGACATACGCTAGGGCCGCGACCAGTAGAATGGCTGCGGTCACTATTGCAGCCGTCCTGACCACACTGTATTTCTTGGCCTGCACTGCTGCTGGAATGGTTGCAGCTGAGATTCCCTCCAGGCCAGATTCTTCTGCCAGCAGCCTGAGATCTCCGATGAGCTCTTCCGCGGTCTGATACCGATCGGCGGGATCTTTTCTCAGGCATCTCTTAGCCACGTTCTCGGCGGTTGCGGGGATTGGGGAATGCGTTTCCAAAATCGGATCAGGCTCTTCATTCAGGATGGAATAGATCGTGCCCTGCTCATTCCCCCCTTTGAAGGGGGATCTTCCGCACAGCATCTCATAGAATACGACTCCGAATGACCAGATGTCCGTGCGAAGATCGACCTCTCTTCCCCTGGCTTGTTCAGGGGACATGTAGGCCACCGTCCCAAGGATCGTAGACGGCATAGTAAGGTCCTCTCCCGAGTCCCGTTTAGCGATCCCGAAATCCATCACCTTGACCTGGCCGTCCCCTGTGAGCATGATATTGGCCGGTTTGATGTCCCTGTGGACAATGCCCTTGCTGTGTGCCTCTTGGAGGCCGCCTGCTATCTGGAGGGCGATCCGGAGGGATTCTTCCAGTCGAAGAGGTCCCGAGGATATTCTTTCCTTCAGGCTCTGGCCTTTGACATAGGCCATGGAGATGTATGTCTTGCCCTCTGACTCGTCGATCTCGTGGACCGTGCAGATGTTGGGATGATCCAGCGCGGCCGCAGCCTGGGCCTCGCTCATGAAGCGCTTTTTGGCCTCTTCGTTCCGTGTCAGCTCCTGAGGAAGAAATTTGAGCGCGACCAGGCGTTTCAAGCGCGTGTCTTCGGCCCGGTATACGACTCCCATCCCGCCTTTCCCCAGCTCATCCAGAATTTGATACCTTCCTGCAAAGAGAGAGCTGGCAGACGGGTCCCGACTATCGTCTGCAAAAGTCTTGGTATCCGACATTATCCCCTCTTCATACTCCGATGCTATGATAGTGATGTGTTTCACTTGAGTCAAAGAGAACTTTCATTCCGGACGGGAGTCGTGTCCTCAGTAACTGATTGACAGCCCCCATCAAGAATATATATGCTAGTCCCGCTACATAAGGGGAATACGGCATATGAGATGCCCGAAGTGTCAGACCGATAATCCGGAAACGCAGAAGTTCTGCGGGGAGTGCGCCAGCCCGCTTACCGTCAGCGACGATGCTCGCCCTACCTTCACTCAGACCCTCGAGACGCCTGTTGAGGCGTTGACCACCGGGACCACGTTCGCGCAGAGGTATCAGATCATCGAGGAGCTGGGCCGGGGAGGCATGGGCAAGGTATACCGGGCGATGGACAAGGAATTGAACATCGAGGTCGCCCTCAAGCTGATCAAGCCGGAGATCGCCTCGGACCGGAAGACCATCGAGCGGTTCAAGAACGAGCTCAAGCTGGCGCGCAGCATAAGCCATCGGAACGTGGGCCGCATGTATGAGCTCATGGAGGACAAGGGGACTCGTTTCATCTCTATGGAATATGTGCCGGGGGAGGACCTCAAGAGCTTCATCAAGCGATCGGGCCGCCTAGCCATTCCCAAGGCCATCTCTATCACGCGGCAGATCTGCGACGGCCTTTCAGAGGCCCATGCGCAGGGGGTTGTTCACCGGGACCTGAAGCCCTCGAACATCATGATCGACAAGGAGGGCAACGTCCGGATCCTGGACTTCGGTATCGCCCGCTCGCTCCAGGCCAAGAAGATGACCGGTGCGGGAGTCATGATCGGCACGCCCGAGTACATGTCGCCCGAACAGGCGGAAGCCAAGGACGTCGATCAGCGATCCGATATCTATGCCCTAGGAGTGATCCTGTATGAGATGGTCACCGGCCGGCTTCCGTTCGAGGGCGACACGGCGCTGAGCCTGGCCATGAAGCACAAGAGCGAGGAGCCGCAAGATCCTGCGGTCTTGAATCCTCAGCTTCCCCCGGATCTGGGCGGGTTGATCCTGAAATGCCTGAGGAAGGAGAGGGAGGAGAGGTTCCAGAGCGCAGGGCAGGTAGGAACGGAACTGGAGAAGGTCGAGCAGGGCATCCCCACCACGGACCGGGTGATCCCTATGAAGAGACCCACGGCCTCGAGGGAGATCACGCTCCAGCTGAGCTGGAAGAAGGCTTATCTACCGGCCCTGATAATCATCGGCGTGGTGTTGGCCGCACTTGTGATCTGGCGTTTGCTGCCTCGCAGCGCTCCCATCAAGCATTCCATCGCCGTGATCAGCTTCGAGAACCAGACCGGAGATGCCGCCAATGACAACCTAAGGAAGATCATCCCCAACCTGTTGATCACCAGCCTCGAACAGTCCGGGTATTTCCAGGTCACGACCTGGTCGCGCCTGCAGGACCTCCTCAAGCAGCTGGGCAAGGATGAGACTGAATTCATCGACCCAGATCTCGGATTCGAGATCTGCCGGCTAGACAGCATCGATGCCATCGTGATCGGGAGCGTAGGGAAGGCCGGAGACATGTATGCCACGGAGGTGCAGGTGCTCGATGTGGAGACCAAGGAGCTCTACAAGAGCGCCAATGCCCGGGGAATGGGACTGGAAAGCATCCTGGGAAGCCAGATCGACCAGCTGAGCAAGGATATCTCGCAGGGGCTCGGCATATCCCGGCGCATCAGTGAGGCGAAACAGGTGCGGGTATCAGATGTGACCACGAGTTCGCTCGAAGCCTATGATCTCTATCTGCAGGGAAAAGAGGCCTTCCTCAGGTTCAACTATGCCGAGGCAAAATCTCAGCTGGAAAGGGCCGTGGAGCTCGATCCCACCTTTGCCATCGGCCACTTGTGGCTGGGCTTTTCCTATAGTGCCCTCGCCATGAGGGATTCCAGTCAGAAAGCTTTTGCTCTGGCGTTCGAACACCAGGACAGGGCGACAGAGAAAGAACGGCTGTTGATCCAGAATCGATACGCAATTTTTGAAGAGGAGGATGAGGAAAAGGGATACGAGATCCTGCTCGAGATGAAGGAAAAGTATCCTGAAAGTGGTGCTGCGCATTCACTTCTGGGTGGCTACTATGAAGATAAACAGATGTGGGATAAGGCCATAGAGGAATATTTGATCCTCCAGGAACTGGACGCCTCAACCGGAACCGGCTATGCTGTTAATAACCTGGGCTATCTCTATCTGAGGATCGGAGAGAACGAAAAAGCCCTGGAAATGTTCAAGAAATATACCGCCATACTCCCCGATGATGCCAATCCGCTGGATTCGATCGCCGAGGCATATTTCCACATGGGAAGGATCGGGGATGCCATCTCGAACTACAATGCCGCCTTAGAGATCTCGCCCGATCATGGATCGGGAATCCCTCTCGGCTATCTGCATGCCCTCAAACAGGACTATCCTGAAGCTTTGAACCATATCGATCATTTCATCGAGGCGGCGTACTCTCCCGGCATCGCGATATATGGGTACGCCTGGAAAGCGTTCTACTATAGCCTACTGGGCAGGTTCACCGAAGCCGCCGACATCATGGAGGAGACCTTCCGAAGGCCAGACTCCTCAGGTAGCACGAGCCCAGTATTTGAGCTACACTGGGTTAAGGGCTGGATGGCTTACGAGAGGGGAGATCTGGAGTTGTCCCGCAGCTATTTCACTACCTATGCAGAGTTTATGACACGAAGAGATCCAGCTTTTGAAGCATTGGATCAAGCGTTTTTTCATTGGCGCCTGGGACTGATAGACCTGAAAGCAGGTGAGATCGGATCGGCCCGATCACGGTTTGAAGAATTGTGTGAAATATTTCCTGAGATGCAGGAGGCAGCCGGCCCGGGAACCGAAGCGAGGATGCGACACTACAGGGATATGTTCGAGGCCGAACTCCTCCTGGCCGAAGGACAACCTCAAGGGGCACTAGAAGTATGCGAAAATGTGGTTCCCCTCGCCATCCCGCTTATGACCTCGAATGGAGTTCTGGCATTATACAACCTGCCATCCCACCGGGACACCATGGCCCGTGCCTATGTGAAGCTGGGAGAAGTGGACAGCGCCATCAAGGAGTATGAAAAGCTCATCACCTTCGATCCTGATAGCCAGGAACGCCGCTTGATCCATCCTCACTTCCACTACCGGCTGGCCCTGCTGTATGAACAGACGGGACAAAATAACAAGGCCCTACTGCACTATCGGCAATTCCTCGACTTCTGGAACGATGCGGATTCCGGTCAGGCAGAGGTGGAGGATGCCAGAGCACGCGTGGCGGCCCTGACTACTTGATCAGGGGGGCAGATCTCCTCTTGCTAGACTTCAGACCTTGCGCTGGAAACAAGGGCGATCTTTATTTTATCGCTTCGCGGACCGGCAGCAGGTCGATGACCCAATTGCCTCGGCCGTGGGTGGCGATGACACCGACATGCTCGTTAGTGTGTACGACAAAATCATGCACATACACGGTGGGCAGGCCGTGCCCCAGGACGGTCCAACTAGCCCCTCCGTCTGTCGTGACATAGGCGCCCAGGTCGGTCCCCAGGTACAGGATGTCCGCGTTCGTGGGATCTTCCTTCACGACGTTCGTGATGCTGCCGGGACAGTTGTTGGCGATATTCGTCCAGGTCTCGCCGTAATCGGTCGACTTGAATACGTAGCAGGTGAAGTCGTCATTGCGCTTGCCGTTGACGGTGATGTACACGGTGCCCTCATCAAAAGCCGAGGCGGCGATGCTCGAGATACAGCGGTCCGCGGGCAGGCCGGCCACGACCTTTTTCCAGGTCTCGCCTTCGTCTCTTGTTACCTGCACGTTGCCGTCGTCTGTACCCGCGTAGATCAGGCCCTTTTTCAAGGGTGACTCGGCGATGCTGAAGACGATCGAATAGGCGATATTGCCCTGCTTTTCGGGATCGAAGTTGGTGAGATCCGGGCTGATCCTCCGCCACTCATCCCCCTTGTTGTCGGTGACAAACACGAACTGGGCGCCGTAGAGCAGCCTTTCGTTGCTGTGGGGAGAGATGATGATCGGCGATACCCACTGGGCGCGTTTCGTGTCTTCGCCGAAGTCCGGGGCGACGCTGGCACCGCGGCGGCGGCGGCGTGCGCCTTCTTCAACAACGGCCCCGTAGTCGGTCCGGCTGGGCCCTCCGCCGTAGCGGCTGACTGCGTATACGACGTCAGGGTTCAGCGGATCGACCGCATGGCGGCCCGATTCGTCACCGGGCGCTCCTTCCCATTGCTGGCGCGGGATGTTGTTCCGCCCCTGGGTCAGGTCCACCTCACCGCGCCAGGCGCCATGGTCCTGTACGCTGTTGTAGATATAAAACTTCTCCTTGGCCATGCTCACTCCGGCGTTGTAGGGCTGGGAAATGGGCAGGTTGGTGGGATGTTCGTGGGTGGCGAACTTGTCATGGGAGATCATCAGCCCGCCGTCGTTTACCACCAGCAGGTGGTTCGAGTCCGTGGGATTGATCCACATGCCGTGATAATCCACGTGAGATCCCCTCAAACGGTTCCAGGTCTTCCCTCCGTCATCGGATCCTTTGAAGGACAGGCCCATGATGTAGACGATGTCCGGATCCGAAGGATCGACCCGCACCTGTCCGAAGAACCAGGAGTATCCGGGGAAGACGGACCGGATGTCGTCGTTGTTTTCCACGATGTCCCAGCTTTCGCCGTGGTCGTTGCTGCGGTAGAGTTTTCCACAGCCTTCCGGCGCGTCACACATGTTGAGGGCCGCATAGATCACATTGGGCTGGGAAGCACAGACCGTAAGCCCGATGCGCTCGACCTCACCCTGGGAGAAATCCGGGAGGCCGTTGGTGAGCGCTTCGTAGGTCTTGAAACAATCGGTAGTCTTATAGATCCCGGCCTCCGGGCTGGCCTTGGGATCGTTCCAGAGAAAGCGCAGCCTCTGGGCCGTGCTCGCGTAGAGGGTGTCGGGTTCGGTGGGATCGATGGCCAGGTCGATCACACCCGTTTTTTCGTTGATGAAAAAGACCTTCTTCCAGGACTTGCCGCCGTTTGTGGTCTTATAAACTCCGCGGTCTTCGCTGAAAGTGTATTCGTGTCCCGCCGAAGCGACGTAGACGACATTGGGATTTTCGGGATGGATGAGTATGCGGGAGATGTGGTGGGTGTCTGCCAGCCCCATATAGGTGAAGGTTTCCCCGGCATCTGTCGATTTGTAGACGCCGGTTCCCGCCATGGAGCTGCGGAGGATGTTGGCTTCCCCGGTACCGACCCATACGATGTCGGGGTCCGATGGGGCCAGTGCGATATCACCGATCGAGGCGGTCTCGTATTTTTCGAATATGGGAGTCCAGGTGGCGGCCTCGTCGGTGGTCTTCCAGACACCGCCCGAGGCGCTGGCGATGTAGATGGTTTCGGGCGCAGAAGCGTGGGCTTCGACATCGGTCATCCTGCCCGTCATCCGCACGGGCCCGACGAACTGCCAGGGCATGGTAAAGGGCGTGGCGGCCTCGAGAGCCAGGTGCTGCTGGAACCACTCGAACCGCAGCTTGGCTTCATCGGAATCGGGCAGGGAAGGAGCGCAGCTCTGTGTAAGGAACAAAGTCAGGAATGCACCAAGAACCGAAAGAACCAGATTGCGATGGGAATAAGACCTGTGCGAAATGGACATCAAATTACCTCCCTGAATAAATGCGAATTATTGTAACTTCTTGGGATTATATGTTATCCGTCAAGGAAGTAAAGGAAATTCGGTGGATAAAGGGAACGGGATTGACCCCTCTGTTTTGCGTATGATATGTTCGTCCCGAAATGCAGGGGAGTTCACAACTAAAAGTAGTGGAGTTGTAGGTGAGATACAGATATTTGATATTTGGTATTCTGTTTGCGTGCCCTGTTTTGATCGGGCTTGAGACCAAAACAAGGTCTGCTCAGTATGACGCGGAAAAGGCACTCTTCCAGCAGATCGAAAGCAATGCGACCCGCCACCTCGAATTCCTGCGAAGGCTCAGCCGGGCCACGAAGGATGGGGAAGAGGAGGTGCAGAAACTGGTGGCCCAGCAGTTCGAGAGGCTCGGCTGTGAGGTCGAGACGCTGCACATCCGTCCTGCCACGTTGGAGCTGAAGCATGAATTCGCCGCCCGGCAGGAGGTCCCGGATGAGGAGCGCATCTCCGTGGTGGGGAAATTCAAGGGGGCGGGAAATGGCCGCAGCCTGCTGTTTTTTGCACATCCGGACAATCCTCCTCAGGATGGGCTGGAGGCGTGGACCCATGATCCGTTCGCAGCCGAGGTCGAGGGCGGGAGGCTCTATGGCTGGGGAGTCGGGGATGACCTGGTTGGCGTCGCCCTCATGGCCGAGGCCCTTTCGGCCATCAGGTCCGCGGGACTTGCGCCTGAGGGTGATGTGATCCTCTGCAGCACACCGGCCAAGAGGAATGCGCAGGGAGTGATCGCGCTGTTGAGCCGGGGCTATGTCGCTGATGCCGCCGTCTACCTGCACCCTGCGGAATCGGGCGCAGGGATGCGTGAGATCAAGGCTATCGCATCGGGATTGCTGCGGTTCAGGGTTGAGGTCGCAGGAGAACAGCCCGATACGACCGAACCGGGCAAGACAGCCTTCGCCCACACAGCGGTCAATGCCGCCGACAAGGCCGTGGTGGTGATCCAGGCCCTCAAGGCACTGGATGCCCGCCGCGGCGATCGTGTCCATCACCCCAGTCTCGACAAGGCTGTGGGGAGATCCACCAACCTGCTCCTTTCCTCGGTCCAGGCCGGAACTCCGGAAGGCTTGACGCAGGTCCCTGAGACGTGCTTCCTCGGATACTCTCTGACGTTCCCTCCCAATGAAAAACTGCAGGATGTCCAACAAGAAGTGGAGGCCTGCATTCGGGAGGTCGCCAGCAAAGATGATTGGCTCGAGGAACATCCTCCTGAGGTCGAATGGCTCTTCGGAACACAGGGAGTAGAAACGCCTGTCGAGCATCCCCTCTACCGGATCGTGAGCGAAGCCATACAGGAGATCACTCTGACCGAACCCTTTGTCAATCCGCTGCACTCCGCAAGCGACATACGGAATCCTATCCTTTTCAGCGGGATTCCCACAGTCGGCATGGGGCCTCTTGCCGGGAACCTGGCACAGAATGGCCTAGCTGACGAATGGGTCGATGTCGATGACTATATCCGTGCGGTCAAGATAGCGGCAAAGATCATCCTGGATTGGGGCAGACTCGAGACGAGGTGAGGGGGGAGAGCCTCATGATGATCTTAGAAAGAACACGACCAGGGTGATAACAAGGAACATAGACAGAATCCCAGCGAAAGCCAGGATGATGGCCAGCTGGATCCATCGTGCCTTCTTGTAGGCCCTCAACTCGGCGTTTTGAGTAGGCACAGCATGTGAATGGACCGGCTTTTCCAGGGGCGCCAGCTTCTTTGCCGCTTGAGTGAGCTCAGGGTCGTTCTCCAGATATTCCTCGATCAGGGCTTTGGTATCGGCGCTCACCTCGCCAGCCAGATACAATGGCATCAGGTCGAGAATGACATTCCGTGTGATATCCATGATTAATTTACCTCCTTATCAATACTCGTGGTGATCAATTTTCACTTTGCCTTGTTGAACTCGGAGCAAGTCGTTGACGTATCTTACTAATGATGATCAGGATATCCGTTACGGCGGAGTTAATAGTAGTGCACGATGCGATATTGTGATCAATGGATCTGTGCCATGGAGGGGAGATCATGAACAGTAGGGGATTGTTGATAGAGGGATACGGTCGTATCGTTCCGTTTCTCAGCCATGTGCTGGATGGGCTCCCCGAGGATAGACTGGATTGGCGGCCTCATCCCGACGCAAACAGCATCGGCTGGCTTGCCTGGCATCTCATAAGACAGCACGACGCCCAGGTCGCCGCTTTGATGGATGAGGAACAGATCTGGATCAGTGGGGGCTTTTATCTCAGGTTCAACCGGGCCGCAGATCCCGGGGACATTGGCTTCGGCCAGACTCCCGAGCAGGTGGCCGCCTTCAAATCCCCCGGCGGGTCTGTGTTTGTGGAGTATGCCGATGTGGTCGTGCAGCGCTCGATTTCGTTTTTCAAACAGCTATCGGAGGAAGATCTTGACAAGGAACTGGACGAGCCCCAGTACACTCCTCTCCCCACCGTCGGCGTCCGCCTCGTGTCCATCCTGGAAGACAGCCAGATCCATGCTGGACAAGCCGCCTACCTGCGAGGCCTCATCGAGGGATATGGTTGGCAGAAATATTGACTGGACAGAGCCTCACTGTCAGGCTCGTTAGTCTTTTCCCAGTCCTTAATATCGGGTGTTGATATGCTAATGTTGTGTATGGTAGCTTCGTTTTTGGATCGCCCAAAGACATTAATAGCGATGTGTGGTTTCAGAGAGGACCAGGATGACAAAACTGTTCACGCCAGGGTGCGGTTTGATGCTGTACAAGCCGGACCTGGCTACTAGGCTGCACGAGCTGCTCAGTAGCAATCTTGGCCCCATGGAAATGAGCTTGACCTGCTGCCGGCATGTCCCTGCCCTGGCTTCAGGAACCGAGGTCATCAACATCTGTCCGGGGTGTGACCGGAGATACCGGGAGAATTATACAGACTCCGGGACACACTCTCTCTGGGAGGTGCTCGTCTACTGCGTGTCCTGCGCCAAGGCGATGTTCATCGGCGGGAAGCGTCCCCGCTATCTGATCGATCTGCTGTTCGATGAGGAGACGATCCCAAAGACGCTCGACCCTGATCTGTGGCATCATGAGCTCGATGTTTTCATCGAGAGCCATACTTGAAAAGTCAGAAGTAAGAGAGCTTCATCTATAAGGATTCAGATCCTCGATCACTCCCGCATCGACCCAAAAGATGTTGCTCGTCTGTCCCTCGTTGGGCCGATTGCTTGTGAAGAACAGATACTTCCCGTCCGGTGTGACATAGGGACGGAATTCATATTCCGCTGAGTTGACACCTTCGCCCACATTCTCGGCTTCCGCTCTCAGAGCTCCCGGTTTCTAAAGAATGAATACGTTTTCGCTGCCGATGAGTTTGTATGGATCTGTGGATTTGCCGCTTTCGAGGCAATCATTCGTAGCGGAGAGCCTCGGCTGGGTTGGACACCGAGACCTTGACGGTCTGATAGATCACCGACAGCACCGCCATGGTGAGCGTGAGTATCGCAGAAGCCGCGAACACTGTCAGCGAAATATCGGTCCTGTAGGCCCAGGCCCATCCCAGGAACTGCTTCAGGAGGAAATAGGTCAGGGGCCAGGCGATAAGGTTGGCGATCACCACCAGTTTGAGGAACCCGAAGAGCAGGAGCCGGATGATCCCAGGGACCGAGGCGCCCAGGACTTTCCGCACTCCTATCTCTCTCGTGCGGCGTCCCACAGTATAGAATGCCATTGCCACGAGGCCCAGACAGGAGATGAAAATGGAAAAGACGCCTACTGCACCGAACACCTGATACATGCCTTTGATATATTCATTGGATCTGTCGAACCTGGTCCTCAAGGTCGAATAGGTGAAAGGCAG
>RCNB010000118.1_pt1 | contig 54115 bp, 42 predicted proteins | sample 2041321 | NCBI WGS metagenome assembly RCNB01 (sample SAMN09708232, study PRJNA481090) | Marine sediment metagenome, whole genome shotgun sequencing project.
CCATATCTATTATATCATTAAAAATTGCCTGCTTTACAGTAGACTGTTTTAGTTATTTACTCTTTTTATTTAGTGTCAATCATTGGTATTTCAATCGCTAGTTGTGCGTTAATTAGCGTTTCAATCTTATTTTCGGCCTGAAAAAAGCGCGCTGCTTTACCAGCAGGAAGTATCTTTTTAAACTTTTTGTAATAGCCTTTTTTAAGTTTTAGAAGTTCATTTTGATACCCCATGTAGTTTGTCCACAAATCATCAGCTTTTTCATCGCTTAGGTTTTGATAATGCGCTGCAAAATCTTTAATGACGGCAATACGCTTATTTTGAATGGTGTAAAGTTTTCCCTGGTAATCGTTGTAAAGATTCCAAAAAGGTTGACTCTCAATATCTGTGAGTTGCATCACCTCGGCAATAGCAGCCTTTTTTTCGACTTTTAGCACATCTCGGGATATTTCCAGATAGTCGTTATCGGATTGTGCATTGATAGATGAAGCGAAAAATAAAGCAATTGCGAAAAATAAAATTTGTTTCATGTTTTGTTTTAATTAATAGAATTGCTTGCTTTTGTTTGTTGTAGTTTAATGTGTATTAATCTGATTCGTTTTTTTTTCTTCTGCCATGTACAATTCATAATTGTTAATTTTGCCAAGAACTTTAATGGCCCCAATTAGGTTTTCATACATATGACTTCCAGTATCAGTATTCATTTCGTTTTCATCTGCCCATTTTCTAAAAACCAAGAAATCCTTTTTTAATTCTTTTTTCATAGTGTTGTGAAGACTATAAATTGGCCAATTTATTAAATGATCCGTTGCAATATTAAATTCATGAAGCTTTGCGTTTGGGATCTCAAATGATAGTGTCAGAAAATACATTCAATAAAAGTTATTTATTCAAGTCAAATTTTTTACAACTAGCATGCCAAGTGTTATAAAGAACTTAAAATATATTTTACAGAATTGATAATCAACTAGTTAAAATTTAATTAGTGATATATACTACAATCTTACGCTTAGAGAAAAGAACGATATATAGTAAGTCGTGATATATCGCCACTTTAATTCGGTTACTTGTATTTTGAAATATGTTAGATCGTCAACACATCGGGTAAAATAGCCATAAATTATACGTGACGATAACTTAGTTTTAAAGGTTAATAATTAATTTAACTTACTCATAGCAAGATACTTAATAATATTCAAATTTGGCCTATTCATATTGTTTGTAGTTATAAAGAAGAATCTTCTTTTGAGGTTACATTCAAATTGCTATTATTAATGTTGCAGTTCATTTATTGGGTTATATTTTCTAAGAAAAATAATTACATTGCACATTTTAATTATCTCTTAATACTTTGCCATAAAATTAGGTTTCTGTATATATCCCTTAAACATATAATCCTCTTATTTATATTCTTCTCCAATAACATGGTAATTGGTCAAAATGAGTTTATTGATGAGGATGTTAAAGTTAATCAACAATTTTGGTTAGATTATAATTTTTCTAGCTCTACAAAAGAAAACAGAGATATTTCAACCCAGATTGGTTTTAGAAAGATAACGCCACAGGTTTACGATAAATTTCTAGGCATTTCTACAATTAATTTTAAAAACGAATCTGAAAAGAAACTCCTAAAAGTATTTTCGTCTTTTCACCTTGGAGCCGGTGCAATTTACACATCGAATTATGATGACAATGACAATTTAGAATTACGTCTTTTACAAGGCGTGCGTTTTAATATTAGAACCCTAAAACTATTTACCTTTAATAATTACATTAGATTAGAAGAACGGTTGCAAACCTCATTTAATAATAATTGGACCTTAGGTTACAGACTTCGTTATAAAATATCTACCGCTATTAGTTGGGAAAATCACTTTTTGAAATTTACGGAAGGATTTTATTTCCCATTAGAAGCCGAAGTATTTCTTAACCTAAAGAAGACGTCCAGATTTAACGACCTCTTAAGACTATCGCCTGGTGTTGGCTATAAAACCAAAAAAGGGTGGAGATTTGAAACGTTCATTATATTTAACAGAACTAAAAATATCACAGAAACAAATAATAAATCGAGTGACTTTATTCTACGGATTAGAATACGGGATGAACGCCAGAAAAAGGTTGAAAACTCAGCCCCCGTACAGTCTGTTAATGATGAGGATAATTAAAAAGTCATAATTCTTAAAAAATAGCAGTGAAAAAGAACGCAGAGGATGAAGTCTTATACCACTAAAACAGTTTCTATCATTCGAAAATATTGCATTGGAATTAAGGCTTATGGAGTCATCAAAACCACAGATAGCATAAAGAGATCGACACTAATTAATAGTGAAACGTTATATCTAAGTTTTGCTACACACTAACAGGGCCAATTCCTAGTTTTTTCATTTTAGATCTTAACGTGCTCGGTGGCAAACCTAATAGTTCAGCAGTTCCATTTTTACCCGCGATTTTCCAATTGCAATGATTTAGAACCTTTATAATATATGATTTCTCAAAGTCTTCAAGCGATCCGAAATTGAGATTGAATGGTGCTTCGTTTTCAGATTCAAGTAATTCGGTTTCAAGAGGCAGAGAATTGGCTAATTTTAATACAGATTCGCTCGATGTTATTACAGCGCTTTCCAATACATTTCGTAATTGTCTAATATTTCCAGGCCATGAATAGGATGTAAATGCATCCATCAATGATTCTGAAATTGTATTGATATTTCTCGAATACTTTTTATTAAAATAATTGATAAAATACTCAACAAGTAATGGGATGTCTTCTAAACGTTTTCTTAATGGAGGCGTGGTTATTGGAAATACATTAATTCTATAATAGAGATCCGATCGGAAATTCCCTAATTTAACCTCTTCATCTAAACTGCGATTTGTCGCTGCCAATATTCTAACATCTACTTTTATGGTCTTTTCAGCACCAAGACGCTGAATTTCTCCTTCTTGTAAAGCGCGTAATAGCTTGGGTTGCATGCTCATGGGTAAATCTCCTATTTCATCTAAAAAAAGTGTGCCATTATCGGCTAATTCAAACAGACCTCGTTTCATACGTTCAGCACCGGTAAAAGCTCCTTTTTCATAGCCAAACAATTCACTTTCAATCAATTCCAGAGGTATGGCAGCGCAATTCACTATAACAAATGGCTTATCTTTTCTCTGACTTTTTTTATGTATCGTATTTGCAATAACCTCCTTACCGACACCTGTTTCCCCTTCAAGCAGCACAGTAATATCAAGTTTTGCAACATCTTCAACCCGATTTAATACGTACATGAAATTCGGGCTTTTTCCTATAACACTATCGTAGTTGTTATTGGACAGCGTGTCGTTTCTCAGTTGTATGTTCTCCGATTGTAATTTATTTTTGAGGACCTCAAGCTGTTTATAGGCCATACTTAACTGCTCCTTAGCCTCAATTTGAGGGCTGATATCCGTTCCGAAAAGTGTGATATATTGCTCGTTTTGCCGAGAGAGATCGCCCTTTAATTTTACATAGGACCAAGCTATGGTTCGTATTCCTTGAACTGACTTTAGCCCGCAAACAACATCTCCTCTGGATGAGTCACTTTCAAAAACTTCCCTTTGAAATACGTTTTGAGTTTCTTTTGTGAGGAGTTGATCAAAACTTGAATTCAATAGTACGGTACCAGTTTCGAAGAACTCCCGAAAATAAGGATTCACAAATATGACAGCACCATTTAGATCTAATGAGATTACGAAATTCTTAGTTTGATTCAGAATGGTATTAATGTTATTTTTATAAAAGTTCACTTCTTTTTCTAGGGTGGTTTTCATCCAGTGATCATAAATCAACAAAGTGAGCTTAAAGGCAATGATAATAATGGGAAATAAATCGAGGTAAGCAAAACTTATGAGCTTTCTCCAAGGCAAAATAGTCCCTGTACTATTGCTGGTTATTTCTTCTACGGTAAAAAGGATATAATACACCGTTACAACTATAAAAGGCCATAGTGGTATGTTCCTGTTTTTGATGATGGACCGCACACAACTGATACAGTATATAGCGGTTAGCAGATAAACACTATAGCTGAAAAAATACGGGAAATTTGGAATGTTAATGAAGTTGCTAAGTAATACTGCAAGGAAATAAGCCGTTCCAAAGGCAGTTATAAGCCATAGAAAGGGCTTTTTTATATAGTTAGATTGATGAGCAAGGTACCATGGAAACAATAGAAACATGGCTGTCGCAAAAAAAAGAGTTGCCTCATTAGGTGCCGAATCTATAGTAAGCAGGATATAATAAATACCTGCACTGCTTGAAAAAAGACCGAATAGAAGTTCCTCACGGCTTCCTTTTTTTAACACACTAAAGACTGCATAACTAAGGCCTATAGTGAGGGCAATTCCTGCTAAAAATATATATATGAATTCTGACATTTTACGTTTGGTTACTCTCTACAAATATAAAGTAATACCCAAAAAAATCTAAATTTTAAAAACTCTTCAGAAATTCGGACTTTAAAATGATAGGTTAGAGCTGTTTAAATGGTTAAAATCCTTTTTGGTGATAACCAAGATCTAAGAAAAAAGCATACCGTTAAATAGGTTGGATTTAAAATCTCTTTTTTAATCCTACTCCAAGCTCATAGGAACCGTATTCCTTTTTAAAATCATAGGTAAAAACAGGAAATAGCCCCCAATCATTTCTCAATTCAAAAGTATATTCCGTACTAAATCTGAAAACGAAGATATTTTTATTCTTTTCAAGTTCTATACCCGGTCCCGCCAGAACGGCCCACCCCGGAAGTACTTCGTACCCGACCAAGCCAGCGAAAACTAAAGCGATTTCCCTCGTAATTTCGTCATCTTCATAATCAACTTCGTATTTACCTAGTTCTATATCAAATGCAGCACCTACAAACCATTTCTCATCGAATTCGTACAAATAATCCAATCCAAGGGTAGGAACAAATACCGATTCCTCTGTCTTGCCATGTTTTGTTGCTTCTGGAATGTGGGTATAACCAACCACGAAAGCAAGCGAGTGACGTTTTTCTTGCTCCCTTTCTTCGTTTTCCTCTTGGGCAATGACTGGAAGGGTCCCTAGAAGGCATATAAAGAAAATGATTCTGGTGTATTTCATAGTAATCTATTTTGATAGGATTTGATTCAATATATTAATCTTTTTTAATCGGTATTACTTAAAACATAGTACATAGCTTCTTTTTGATATTCTACGCCTGAATCGCCTTTTTTAATAACCTGTAGTCTCCTAATAATTGGCCAAATATAACTCTTTTCATTAAAAAATATCCACCTACTCAATACCTATCTTTTTATCCAATTTATTATAGGTTTTGTCAATGAAACCCTGAGGTATTAAGGTGATATCCAAATTAAACAAGTCCGCATATTTTATCAGTCACTACGGCACTCTTCTTCGGCCATTCAGTTTGGTATAATATATTTCTAATTGATGCATACAAGCCTCACTATTCAGGATTTTTCAAAAGTGTTTTTTTCTTTTTTTTGTCTAACCATAGACTGCTAAAAGTAACACCAAAGACATCGAAGTCACTTCCTTCCTGAAATCTGATTCCAGATCCAAGAGTAAATTTCAATGTATTTTTCTGGCTCAAAGGCAAGGAATAGGTGAGACCTAATCTCAATTGTGATATAGTGGCATCCCGACGAGCATTATTGAGGTCAGACTGGGCTCCATAACCATAACCCATTGAGAACGCCAGCCACATGCCTTTCTTTCTGAGTTTTCTAATTATATTTCCTTTAAGAATCCATAGCGGTTTTTGTTCAAGCATATTATCTCCCAAGAAGTTGTTATTAGCACTAAAAAACCAAGCGCCCACATAGCCTTCCAGAACCCACTGATCAAAGCTTTTAGACAAGCCATATTTAACCCGGACACTCCAACGGTTAGAACCCAGATTGGGTAATTGCTCCTTATTATAATTACCTGTTGGAATTAAAACTTGCACTCCAAACCCCGAAACAGTCTTCTGTGTATAATCTTTAAATTCACTGGGTTCGAGGGACGGTGCACCCGTTAAATTTATGGTGGCTCTAATACGCAAATCGCCGAATCCTGTATATGAATCTGTAAAGCTTTCATCTTGAAAAACTCCAGTAAAGTCACCACCAGAAAAAGGCAGAATGACATCAACTTTTCCTGATGCTCCAAAAAAGTTAACACTTTTTACATACGCCAGAATGATCGTATTAATGTTGCCATTAAAATCTTCGAGGGGTAATGCGGGGTCCAGTAAGGTATTGCCAGAGGCATATGCATACCCTATCGCTGCAAAATTCAATCCTCTTGGTAAATTTGTCAACGCTCTTGGCTCGAGCTCTTGTGCATTCAATTTTATAGGGCCTACTAAAAAACAGGCAGAAAAAAAATATAAGAATATGGAAAGGTTTCTCATTTATGGGTCTCGAATTCTTAAATTATTAGTGACTATCTCATCTTCCCCGAGGACAAGTACTATGCCAATTGTTAAAAACCCTTTAATATAGTTCTTTAAGTGCTATAGATGAAGTATCTATATAGAAATTGACAACAAATTGAATAAACGAAATATCCCGAATCATTATATGTCGTCACGATATGTCGTAGAATTTTTATTTTAAAGTTATTTTGAGCTTTTCATTTTCAACCGTAAGATGCTAGAGGGTAAATTCAAAATTTCAGAGGCATATCCTTTGCCAGATATTTTCCAACTTCATGGAGAAAAACTGTTTAACCACAGCACGTTTTTTTCTTTAAGAAATCGAAAGCTATTTTGATCGATAAAAATTTAAGACTATATTTTTTGGGTCGTTTTTTAACAATGGAAAAATGAACAGATACTTAAGGTTTAATATACTTCGATAATTCGTTTACATACGAATAACTAGAAACATCACCATTATCTTGGGTATGTTTTATATATGATTTTAATGCAGGTGCATACCACCAAACATCATTCAATGGTCCGCCAGTTTTGGAGTACTTATGATTCCTGATCGTTCCTGTATACACAATCTTAAACGCTTTAAATATTCCTGCTTTTACCGTTACATCTCCATAAGAAATTACTTCTGCATCTTGTTTTGTAGTCATTCTGTCACCCTCACCATTTGGTGCCTCACTCTCATATCTCCATTTTTTACCTACTTCTAATGGCCAATCTTTATTAGGAGTAGCGCTTTTTTCTGATACCGGATTGGTAATTTGAATAGTATCTTTTCCATATAAAAACCCCAAACCATTTCTATAAGACACAACCTCTTTTACCGTTTTTCCTTCTCCTCTAATCTTTTCTCCTGCAGAGGTTTTCCAAGTATATTCCCATCGTTCTCCAACCACATAGTCTTTTATAGTTGGCTCATTGGCAGATATTGATTTTGCAGATGTATTACAGGCACTTAATATTAATAAAACAAGAATAGCGAGTAATGAATTGACTTTCATAATTGATTTCGTTTAAAACTTAAGACTCAAAGGTCACGATTAGAAAAACCACATAAAAGAGAAAGTACACGAGCGTGGTTATTAGGTGATAAGCGTATTTAAACTCTAACTTTCCCTTAAAAATAAGTTCCAAAAAGCATAACTACCGCGATAAAGGCTTCTCGCCCTTCAAATTATCGTAGAAAAAAAGACCCTAGTTATAAACTAAAGTCTTTGTGCAAATTGTGGTCCCACTTGGGCTCGAACCAAGGACCCTCTGATTATGAGTCAGATGCTCTAACCAACTGAGCTATGGGACCGAAAGCGGACCTACCTGCCGCAGGCAGGTGCAATATTACTACATATTTTAAAACCTAGCAAGCATTTATTCTTTAATGGGCTTGTCTTGGCACAGTTCAATTAGTACCCCGTTTGTCGATTTTGGATGCAGGAACGCCACTAGTTTATTATCCGCCCCATTCTTAGGCTTATTATTGATCAAAACGAATCCTTCTTTCTCCAACCTTTTGATCTCTGCTTTTATGTCTTTTACTGCAAAGGCAATATGATGTATGCCTTCACCTCTCTTTTCAATGAACTTTGCAATGGGACTGTCTTCATTCGTAGCTTCCAGCAATTCAATTTTGTTGGCCCCCACCTTAAAGAATGATGTTTTTACCCCTTCGCTTTCAACATCTTCTATTTTATAGTGCGACTTCCCAAATAGTTTTTTGAAAAGCATATTCGATGCGTCAATGTCCTTAACAGCAATACCAATATGTTCAATTTTCTTCATATTCAGGCAATATTTTCGGAATGAAATTTGTTAAACAAAGCAAAGATAATCCTTAAATATCATATACTTTTGCAATATGGAAAGTAACAGACAGAAAAAAATAGCCTCCGTTTTACAGCATGACCTAGTTGATGTACTTCAAGGAGCGGCTACCCAAGGCGGAATGAAAGGCATTATCATTTCCGTAACAAAGGTAAATGTAACGGTTGACTTGTCCATAGCTAAGGTATACTTAAGCATCTTCCCAAACGAAAAAGGAAAGGAATTGATCGAGGGTATTAAAGAGAATAGTGCTTTTATCAAACATGAAATTTCTCAAAGGACTAGGCACCAATTGCGCCGAATGCCCCAACTAAATTTCTTCTTGGATGATTCACTAGAATATATTGACAATATTGACAAATCCTTGAAAGGATCAGAAGACCCAATCAAAAATCCTGACCTATTGGATAAACGAAAGAAGTCTTAATTGAATGTTTAACCCGATACCCTTTATTGTTTTTTAATGGTCGGATTGAACATGTATATTGTGCTTTCGTTTAAAGAATCATTATCATGAATGTTTCATTATATATAGCTAAACGATATTTACTTACCAAGAGTAATAACAACGCTATAAACATCATTACTATCATCGCCGCTATAGGGGTGATAATTGGGGCCGCTTCCTTATTCATTGTATTATCCGGATTTGCTGGCTTGAAGGATTTTAGCCTTCAATTTTCAACACACATAGACCCGGACCTAAAGGCGGAAATCACTCAAGGCAAGTCAATAAGCATTACTCAAGACCAGGAAAATAAAATTAAAAATCTTGACGGCATAGTTTCATATTCCAAAATCATTGAAGAACGAGTTATCCTGAGTTATGATAACAAGAAAATGCTGGCCACGTTAAAAGGTGTTGATTCAGATTTTGGTAAGGTGAATGACATCAGCTCCATCATTGCAGAAGGAAGTTGGATAAGCGACCAAGGCAGCCAAATAGTCGCTGGATGGGGGATTACAAACAACCTTTCCATAGGTGTGATGGACTACGCTAAGTCTGTAACTATTTTAGTGCCAAGGCCTGGTAAAGGACAAATAAGTTCTGTTGCAAGCGCTTTTAATACGGTGTATACGAATAACGTAGGGGTGTTTCAAATAAATGAAGATCTCGACAATAGTATGGTTTATACGAATATTGAAACCGCTAAGAACTTATTGGATTACGAGAACGATCAAATTTCTTCCATTGAATTCAAATTAGCTACGGGAGCTGATGAAGCTCAAGTGCGCGTGGATCTTCAATCCATTCTCGGAGATTCTTTCACCATCAAGAACCGGATGCAATTAAATGACGCCTTGTACAAAATGTTGAATACAGAGAATCTTGCCGTATACCTTATTTTCACATTAGTACTCATTATCGCGTTGTTTAATGTAGTTGGATCTATCACCATGATGATACTGGACAAAAAGAAAAACTTGAACACGCTTTTTAATCTTGGTGTGACCATTAAAGACCTGCGTCGCATATTCTTTTTGCAGGGAAGCTTGATGTCTGTTGTTGGCGGAATAATAGGCCTGGTGTTGGGTTTTCTGATCATTCTTGCTCAAAAACTTTTCTCTCTCTACATGATCACGCCTTCGTTGGCGTATCCTGTATCCATTAAGCCCATAAATTTTGTTTTGGTAATTGTAACAATATCTGTGTTGGGAATTTTGGCTTCAAAGCTTGCATCAATCAGGATATCGAAACAATTAATTGCTTAATGACAGCTCTTTAGTCCCCTCAAGGGGACATTTTTAAACGAATTGGTGGTCTGAAAACGTTTCCAAGACCTCGTCAAAAGCGGCAAATACATCCTTGGAATCGTCGCTCGTTACCATTTTCATTCGGTATGGCTTAAAATCAGGAATGCCCTTGAAGTAATTGGTGTAATGCCTTCTGGTTTCAAAAACCCCAAGCTTCTCGCCTTTCCAATCTATGGACATCTGCAAATGACGTCGTGCGGCATCTACACGTTCTTCAAGCGTAATGGCTTCTAAATGTTCGCCTGTGTTGAAGAAATGTTTCACTTGTTTGAAAAACCATGGGTTACCGATGGTCGCTCGGCCAATCATAGCACCATCCAGTCCATAAGAATCGCGCATTTCCATCGCTTTCTCAGGCGTAGTCACATCCCCATTACCAAACACTGGGATATGCATTCGTGGATTGTTCTTTACCTCAGCAATAGGTTTCCAATCTGCCTCCCCTTTATACATTTGTGCCCTGGTGCGGCCGTGAATGGCAATAGCCTTGCAGCCTACATCTTGTAATCGTTCAGCCACCTCAACGATCTTTATGGAATCGTGGTCCCAGCCCAAACGGGTTTTCACGGTAACGGGTAAGTTGGTGCGCTTGACCATTTCGGCAGTCAATTGCTCCATAAGACAAATGTCTTTTAAGATACCTGCGCCAGCACCTTTACTGACCACCTTTTTTACAGGACACCCAAAATTGATGTCGATGATGTCCGGATTCGATTTCTCTACAATATCGATGGTCTGTAACATGCTGTCGAGATTGGCGCCAAAGATCTGGATACCCACTGGGCGCTCTTTTTCGTAAATATCGAGCTTCATGACGCTTTTAGCCGCATCGCGAATCAAACCTTCACTTGAGATAAATTCGGTATACACAACATCAGCGCCCTGTTCCTTGCATAACGCCCGGAATGGTGGGTCGCTCACATCTTCCATAGGTGCCAGTAGCAATGGAAAATCCGAAAGTTCTATGTCGCCTATTTTTACCAAAGTATTATTAAGAAAAACATACGCTCTAAAACGTTAATTCCGCCTCTATCTTCTCTCCGTTTCTCTCTACAATAATTTTTGTAGTGTCTCCCTTTTCAAAAGTTGACAATGCCTTCATATAACTGGTCATGTCTGTAATTTCATGGTCCCCTAGTTGCAATACCACATCCCCCTTTTGCAATCCAGCCCTTACTGCAGGTGTGTCTTCCCGTGTGCCATCAATACGCATGCCTTTGCCGTCATACAAATAATCAGGGACTACGCCTAATCCAACCTTGAACCTTGGCGTTTCCTCGCTTTCATTCTTAGTTTTTCTGAATGCCACCTTGTCGCTTTCATTCAATTCAGAAATAAAGGAGTATATATAATCTGAAATGGCATACATGCCTTCGTAATTCAATTTATCAAAATCGTCTGAAGGCCTATGATAATCTTCATGCTGGCCTGTGAAAAAATGCAGCACCGGTATATCGCTCAAATAAAATGATGTGTGATCTGAAGGTCCAACGCCAGACTCTCTCTCGACCAACTTGAAATCCCCTTTTAAGGCGTTCAAGGTCTGAGAAAAACGTGGTGATGTCCCAACTCCGTATACAGCTAAGGTCTTGTCTTCTTTTAATCGACCGACCATGTCCATATTGATCATATAGTTCACCGCCTTGGTATCGATCGTTGGATTTTTGACAAAATAATTAGAGCCCAGTAGTCCCATTTCCTCTCCAGAAAATGCGATGAACAGGTAGTTACTATTCGTATTCTTTCCTTTGAGTTTGCTTGCTAAGTTGATCATGACCGATGTTCCGCTGGCGTTATCGTCTGCCCCATTATGTATTTCTGTCTCACCTCTATGTAAAGAACCATCGCCTCCTAATCCTAAATGATCATAATGCGCTCCAATGACAATCGTATTGCTTGCCTTGTTATCAATAAATCCAACGACGTTCGTTCCTGTGATCGTGCTATCAGAGGTCATAGACACATATTTAGTGTCTTCGTGTGGGTTTGTCTTGGGTTTAAATGAGAATTCTTGAAGATAGCCATCCGTTCCTTTGGCCTCTAACCCAAGTTCCTTGAATCGCTCCGCTATGTAATTAGCTGCCATTATTTCGCCTTCGGTACCTGTGGCTCTTCCCATTAAATCATCACTTGTCAGAAAAGAAATATCCTCTTTTATAAGGTTCTCGGGTGTGTATTCTTTTTTACATGAAAATAAAGAAATTGTAAAAAATAGTATAAAAAGTTGTTTCATTGCTAATACATATTAATTTTGCACAAAATTAAGCATTTAATGCCATTTATTCATTCCTGAAATACGACATCTAATATGAAACATATCTTTCCCACTCTCTTGGTCCTTTTATTCATTACAGTAGCTTGCAAATCTGACAAAAAAGGGTATTCGGCCACGAAGGAGCAAAATGAAGTTAAAGTGAATAGTGATTTAATCTACCCAGAGGAGACGCATTTCAAATCGCTGCGTCAGGTGACATATGGAGGCGACAATGCTGAAGCCTATTGGAGTTTTGATGATTCCCAAATTGTATTTCAGTCCAATAATGAGATATGGGGTATGGAATGTGACCAAATGTTCTTGATGAACCGAGAAGACACGTTTGATAGTATACCTCCACCAATGATAAGCACTGGAAAAGGAAGAACCACTTGTGCGTATTTCTTACCCGACAATAAACATTTTGTATATGGCTCAACCCACCTAGTGGATGATGAATGCCCTGAAGTACCGCTTCGTAAAAACGGAAACTATGTCTGGCCTGTTTACGATAGTTTCGACATTTTCGTCGCTGACCTAGAGGGGAATATTACTGGGCAGCTTACCAATGAACCTGGTTATGATGCCGAGGCAACAGTGTCGCCTAAAGGGGATAAAATCGTGTTTACATCCATGAGAAGTGGCGACCTTGAATTGTACACAATGAATATTGACGGAAGTGATGTAAAGCAAGTTACCGATCAATTAGGGTATGATGGCGGAGCATTCTTCTCTCCAGACGGCACCAAATTGATTTTTAGGTCATCGCGTCCAAAAACCGAAAAGGAGATCACCGATTATAAAGACTTACTCGCTCAAGGGTTGGTTATGCCAACAGAAATGGAATTGTTCATTTGTAACGCCGATGGAAGTGACCTGAAGCAATTGACGTTTTTAGGAAATGCCAATTGGAGTCCATTCTTCCATCCGTCAGGAGAAAAAATATTGTTCTCTTCTAACTTCGAGGCTGAAAAAGGATTTCCGTTCAATCTATATATGATCGATATTGATGGGAAAAACCTAAAACGTATTACACATGGTGAAACCTTTGATGCCTTTCCGGTTTTTTCTAACGATGGTAAACATCTATTGTTTTCTTCAAATAGAAATAACGGTGGCACAAGAGACACTAATTTGTTTATTGCAGAATGGCAAGATTGACATTCTGAAATTGTATCTCATAAGAGTTATTGCAGAATGGCAAGATTGACATTCTGAAATTTTATCTCGCAAGAGATAATACAGAGTTAAAGGATTAATTTTCCTTGATCAGTCTTTCTCTTTCTTCCAGCTCCTTGATGCTCTCGTTAGTTGATAGTTTTGTATTTCCGAAATTGTAACGAAACCCTAATCGCACCCAGCGATTATCCCATCTGGTGTAATATTGATTGTCTTGATCCAGATAATCGTTCTTAACAGTGTAATCGCTACCCAAAAAAATGTCGTTAGCGCTCAAGGACAAAATCCACTTGCCATTGTTGAAGGATTTCTTGAGACCAATATCTACTTGTGTTCTTTCCGAGACCTCAGCAGATCCTTCTAAATACGGTGATATATATAAAAACGACAGATTAGCCGTCAGGCTTTGATCCTTCAAGAAGGTGAAATAATTTATAGCGTTCCCATAGAATGACCAACGCTCATTGGATTGCAGGCTGTTATCGGTTTGAGTAGCAAAGAATTCAATCTCATCATGAAAGATAGAAGTGACCACATACGCGGTCCAATGATTCGTTAATGGTTTGTACAGAATGAAATCGAAGCCATAATCCACTACTTGATTCAGGTTGCTAGGCCGATAACTGATTTGATTCAATTCATTGTCTTGAAAACTCAATTCGCTAAAGGTGCTTTGCTCATTGCGATAATACAACTCAAATGTATAGGCAGTATTTAACGTATAAGATAAGGTAGCCAAATCAGTGATAGCAGGTTTTAAATCAGGATTTCCGGAAACAAATGAATTATCACTGAAAAAGAACTTGAAAGGGTTTAGATTGGAATACGTTGGCCGTTCTATTCGTCTACTATATGAAATTCCTAGACTGTGATTGTCATTGAACCTATGTTCAATGCTTGAGGTTGGAAACACCTCAAAATAGTCAAAGGCATTAGGGTCTGGGTCATTGGACCATGTGCCGACGGCATCCGTGTATTCTGTCCGAACACCGGCAGATAAACTCCAATCGTCCCATTCCTTGTCTAAGCTAAAATAAGCGGCATAATTGTTCTCTTCATAGTCGAATATTCCAGAGTTTTGATTGTCTATAATTTCGTTCCCATTATTGGTTATCAATTGCAGGATATTGCTTTTCGAATCTATTCTTGAGCCTTTCAGGCCAACTTCAATAGAGCCATTATCTTTCATTGGAAAGGAGAGATCTGTCTGACCAGAATAGATCTTTATGTCTTGTCTGGCAGTCGTGTTAAAGAAGTTTTCTCTTAAGGTTATTAAATTGGATGCGTCCTTATAGATTGTTTTCACATCCTGAAAACGATCGTATTCGTAATTGGTATGATGAATGTTAAGCGAAAATTTAGAGCCTTTTTCTGATGTGTAATTATAGTCGGCGTTCATGCCAATATTAAATATGTCATCATCAGTCCTATTAAGGGATGTAAAAGAAGAATCAACGGCTTCTGTAAATGCATCCGTATTGCGCCTCCAATAAGGCGTGAGTAACCCATTGGCGGAAATTGAAAACGTATTTCTTTCGTTTATATCATAGTCGAAATTAATATTGGCAGTATGTGACCTGATGGATGTATTTCTTTCAACATCAGTTTCCCATGATCCTATGACTTGGTTACCATCCTTGAAATTGATTTGTTCTTCATTAATTCGATTAAGTTCTACGTCATTATAATTATAACCTAAATAGAAACTCGTTTTCTTGCCTTTAAAAAAGTGGTTTGTGCCTACACTTGATCTTGGAAAATACCCTTGCGTCACATTCCCGTAAATACTACCGTTATAACCAGCGACAAGATTTTTACTCATCTTAATATTAATAACAGCACCACCTTCAGCATCATATTTAGCTGGAGGATTTGTAATAACCTCAATCGCTTGAACCGTGTTTGCTGTTGTGCCGGAAAGTAATTGTTGTAATTCATCTCCAGATAGATACACGCGTTTATCATTGATCAAATAAATAATATTCGAGGCATTCCGAACGGAAACAACATCATTTATCATTATTATTCCTGGAGTGCTTTTCAAAATATCCCAGACATTACCTTCTGTTAGCGACGTGTTTTCGACGCTAAAGATCAATCTGTCATTTTCCCGTTTCAACGTTGGCCTTAGTGCGATGATTTGAACTTCATTAAGTGATTGGGCCTCTTGGTTTAAAGTAATTGTTCCAAGGTCTACGTCAGAATTTAGAACAACCTCTAATGTGTTCTCTCCAAATCCAACAAATGACACTTTAATAAGATAAGTATCTGCAACTAATTCCGATAAGGTGAACTTACCAGATTCATCAGACGTTGTTCCAGAAATTGTGGTAGAATCAGCCGTTTTTATGGCGATGATATTGGCATATGAGATTGCTTTATTACGCTCATCCATTACATGTCCTGAAACAGAGAAGCTCTGAGAGAAAATTGCAAGAGGGATTGCCAAGAAAGCGCAAATGGCAAATACAGTTTTTTGCGAATTCACGAGTTAATCGATTAGCGGGATTAGCTATTAATTGTTTTATAAATGTATGACTTTAATATCAGCCCCCAAATTTTTAATTCCCTAAATCGTTAAACAAAATCAAAAATCTTTTTAATTCTTTAATTGCTATATATACACTTACAATCAATTATATTTGCAGTCGCATTTAAGGCATGTCATGAAAAACATCAGGAACTTCTGTATTATAGCACATATCGACCATGGTAAGAGCACCTTGGCTGATCGTCTTTTGGATTTTACAGGGACTGTTACAGAGCGTGAAAAACAAGATCAGCTCTTGGACACGATGGACTTGGAGCGTGAGCGAGGTATCACTATCAAGTCTCATGCCATACAAATGGAATACACTTATGAGGGTGAAGATTACATCTTAAACCTAATCGACACTCCTGGTCACGTAGATTTTTCATATGAAGTCTCTCGATCCATTGCCGCATGCGAAGGCGCTTTGCTCATTGTAGATGCCGCTCAAAGTATACAGGCCCAGACCATCTCGAACTTGTATTTAGCACTGGAAAACGATTTGGAAATTATTCCTGTCCTTAATAAAGTAGACTTACCAAGCGCAAATCCTGAAGAGGTTACCGACGATATTGTAGACCTTTTAGGTTGTGATGCCGAAGAAATAATTCACGCAAGCGGGAAGACAGGTTTTGGAGTTGGTAATATTTTGGAAGCAATTATCAAGCGGGTTCCTGCGCCAAAAGGAGATCCAAATGCTCCTTTACAGGCGTTAATTTTCGATTCAGTTTACAATACTTTTAGAGGTATTGAAACCTATTTTAGGGTTTTTAATGGTGAAATTAAAAAAGGTCAAAAGATTAAGTTTGTAGCCACAGACAAAGAATACTTTGCCGACGAAGTTGGCACATTAAAGCTTAGTCAAGTTCCGAAAAAAAGCATAAAAGCTGGTGATGTTGGCTATTTGATTACAGGAATTAAAACAGCCAAAGAAGTAAAAGTGGGCGATACTATTACTGATTTTGCCAACCCCACAACCAACATTGTTGAAGGTTTTGAAGATGTGAAGCCTATGGTATTTGCTGGAATTTATCCTGTGGACACTGAAGATTACGAAGAGCTTCGTAACTCAATGGAAAAGCTACAATTAAATGATGCGTCTTTAGTGTACCAGCCAGAAAGTTCCGCTGCGCTAGGCTTTGGTTTTAGATGTGGATTTTTGGGAATGTTACATTTAGAAATAATTCAAGAGCGTTTGGAGCGCGAGTATGACATGACTGTTATTACAACAGTGCCCAACGTGTCTTATCACGCATATACTAATAAGAATCCGGACGACGCTTTTGTTGTGAATAATCCATCAGATTTGCCAGACCCTTCATCCATAAATCGTGTTGAAGAGCCTTATATCAAGGCTACTATTATTACAAAAGCAGGTTTTGTTGGTAATGTTATGTCTTTATGTATTGAAAAACGTGGTAGTATTATAAATCAAACGTATTTAACCACAGAGCGTGTGGAGTTAACGTTTGAAATGCCTCTAGCGGAAATTGTATTCGATTTTTACGATCGGTTGAAAACCGTGTCGAAAGGCTATGCCTCTTTCGATTATTCGCCTATTGGCATGAAAGTGTCGAAACTCGTGCGATTAGATATTTTGTTAAATGCACAACCAGTAGATGCGCTTTCTGCCCTGATTCATGCTGATAATGCTCAGAATATTGGTAAAAAAATGTGTGAGAAATTGAAGGAGTTAATCCCTCGTCAACAATTCGACATTCCGATTCAAGCAGCCATTGGCGCCAAGATCATTTCTCGTGAAACCATAAAAGCGTTGCGTAAAGATGTCACTGCTAAATGTTATGGTGGCGATATTTCTAGAAAACGGAAGCTTCTCGAAAAACAGAAAAAAGGAAAGAAACGTATGCGTCAAGTGGGTAATGTAGAGATCCCTCAACAAGCGTTTATGGCTGTCTTAAAACTTAACGATTAAGTTTACATTTTTTTCAACCTATACTAAATAAATTTTGTAAGTTTAATGGAGCTTTTGTGGCATTATTGCTTAACGCTCCTCGTTTATCAAAGTTTAAACTCTGGATTTTGTTTTTACCCTTTTCAGGATAGTATTATAAATCGACTATAGATAGTTAGATTTTACTGGCTTTTATAAAATTTGTATTGTACAAAAGAGTAATATAAGATCTCTTGAGATTTTTATACTGAAACCGATTATTACATTGGTAGAGAATAATCAACTAATTATTAGAAGATATTAATGAAAGCACTTTTTTATACTAGAGAATTTCCACCTTATGTGTATGGCGGCGCAGGAGTTCATGTTGAATATTTAGCAACCGAACTTGCTAAACTCATGGAAATTGAAGTCAGGTGTTTCGGTGACCAGAATGAAGAAAAAGGGAATTTGACCGTTAAAGGAATTCCTTTTGATAATCCCGTTTTTGATAACACCAACGACAAACTCAAAGCAGTATTAAAAACGCTGAGCACCTCCATTCAAATGAATGCGGACAATATAGATGCCGATATCGTGCATTGCCATACCTGGTATGCACAATTTGCGGGAATCATTGCTAAATTATGCTATGGCATTCCATTGGTCATTACAACACATTCTTTAGAGCCTCTAAGGCCATGGAAAAGGGAGCAGTTGGGTCGAGGTTATGACGCATCGTCTTGGGTTGAAAAAACAGCAATAGAAATGGCAGATGCCGTAATTGCAGTCTCTCACGAAACTAAAGAGGATGTGTTAAAATATTTCGAGGTGGATGAAGAAAAAATAAAAGTCATCTATAACGGCATCAATCTAGAAGAATACATAGTTACTAGTGAAACATCCACTTTAGAACGATATGGTATAGATAACTCAAACCCTTATGTGCTCTTTGTGGGTAGAATTACGCGTCAAAAGGGAATCATTCATTTAGTAAATGCAATAAAACATATAGATCCTGATACCCAAATAGTGTTATGTGCAGGAGCTCCAGATACGCCGGAAATTGCGAAAGAGATGGAAGATAGTGTGAACGAGGTTAAAAAAACACGTAATAACGTTATTTGGATTGACGAAATGTTGCCAAAAGAAGAGGTTATTCAATTATATTCTCACGCGGATGTATTCTGTTGTCCTTCCATATACGAGCCTTTTGGAATTATAAACATTGAAGCGATGGCCTGTAAAACTGCCGTAGTAGCGAGTGCCGTTGGTGGTATAAAAGAGGTTGTGGTTCATGGTGAAACAGGAATATTGGTTCCTGTTGAGCAACAAGATAAAGCGCCTTTTGAACCAACGAATCCAGAGAAGTTTGCCAAGGATCTTGCCGATGGGGTTAACGAAGTAATCAATAATAAGGGGTTGAGGGAATCCATGGCGGAAAAAGGCAGAAAAAGAGTCGAAGAACATTTCGACTGGATAGCCATAGCAAAACAAGTGGAAGAATTATATAAATCTTTAATATAAGTAATATGCTCAATAATAAAGTTCTCAGTATTATTTTAGGAGGAGGCCAAGGATCACGACTGTATCCATTAACAGAGTCTCGATCAAAGCCAGCAGTACCTATTGCCGGAAAATATAGATTGGTAGATATCCCGATCTCTAATTGTATTAACTCCGACATCAAACGGATGTTCGTGTTAACACAGTTTAATTCTGCATCCTTAAACCGACATATTAAAAATACTTATCATTTCAGTTTCTTTAGTTCCGCATTCGTCGATGTTCTCGCTGCCGAACAAACTATGAAAAGTGATAAGTGGTTTCAAGGCACCGCCGATGCTGTTAGGCAAAGTATGCATCATTTTTTGAGATATGATTTTGAATATGCCTTGATTCTTTCGGGAGATCAATTATATCAAATGGACTTTAATGACATGATCCAAAAGCATATTGATAGCAATGCTGAAATATCAATTGCGACATATCCCGTAAATGCAAAAGACGCAACATCATTTGGTATCTTAAAAACCAATGATGATAATGTCATCACCTCCTTTATCGAAAAACCAAAAACAGAACTGTTACCAGATTGGGCGTCTGAAGTTAGTGATGAAATGAAGTCTCAGGACCGGCATTATTTAGCCTCTATGGGTATCTACATATTTAACAAGGATCTTCTTATTAAACTCATGGAAAATCCTGATACTAATGATTTTGGCAAAGAAATCATCCCACAATCCATTAATGACCATAAAACCCTTAGTTATCAGTATGAGGGCTACTGGACGGATATAGGTAATATTGATTCGTTTTTTGAAGCTAACCTTGGGCTTACTGACGACATTCCAGATTTTAATTTATACCATAAAAACAAAAGAGTATATACTAGGGCAAGAATGCTTCCGACCTCTAAAGTTTCTGGAACTATACTCGATAAGGCGGTAATTGCCGAGGGATGTATTGTGCATGCCGCAAAAATTGAGCGATCTGTTATAGGCATTAGATCTAGAATAGGCTTAGAAACTACGATAATGAACACCTATATGATGGGGTGTGATTCTTATGAAACACTAAAGGAAATTGAATCGAATAATATAAACATCTTATTAGGTGTAGGTGAAAGATGCTATATAAATAATGCCATCATTGATAAAAACTGTCGTATTGGAGATGATGTTCGAATCAATGGGGGGCCTCATTTAGATGATAAAGAAACAGAGTCGTATTTTATTAAAGATGGGATTGTGGTCATTAAAAAAGGCGCTGTTATTGCGAAAGGCACTGTAATATAATTTCTTCTTTAAGAATCTACACTGAAGGATTATAATTGTCCGTAACAATAGCAAAGGATATAAGTATCCTATTTAATACCTTTGTTATCTTCAAACTCAACCAATTTCTATGCAAAACCAAAAAAGAGTTGTCATCGATTTTGTTTCACCACAACTAAATAATGGTGAATTATTTATTAAGCGTGTTGTAAATGAAGTTGTTGCAATTAATGCTCATGTACTAGCCGATGGGCACGATATAATAGCCGCTTCCGTATTATATAAGCACGAAAAAGCACGAAAATGGAATGAAATTAGAATGCACCCTGTCGGAAATGATGAATGGCAGGCGACGTTTACAGTTGAGAAACAAGGTTTTTACCATTATAAAGTTGAAGGCTGGATTGACTATGCCTTAAATTGGCAACATGGTATTGAACGTAAAATAGATGATAATCAGCATGTAAATTCTGAACTTCTTGAAGGCGTTGAATATTTAAAACCCCTTCTAAAAAAAGTTTCAAAATCTGAAAAAGACTATGTATTAAAATGTATTGACCTGTTTGGAGATGAATCCTCATATAATGAGGCCATTTCTGAAGCTGTAAGTCACACTTTGCATAATATTCTGGTTCAATTTCCGATTAAACTATTAGTAAATAGCTCCAAAGAATATCCCGTTTATGTTGACAGACTGAAAGCAAGATTTAGTACCTGGTATGAGTTTTTTCCACGTTCAGCTTCAGAAAATGAAGGCGTTCACGGAACCTTTAAAGATTGCGAACGCTTATTGCCACGTGTAAAGCAAATGGGGTTTGACACCTTATACTTTCCTCCTATTCATCCAATCGGTGAACTCAATAGAAAAGGAAAGAATAATACCACTAGAGCTCAAGAAGGCGACGTAGGCTCAACCTGGGGAATAGGCTCTAAATATGGAGGTCATAAAGATATTCATCCACAATTAGGAACGCTTGAAGATTTCAAGTCTTTAGTGCAAAGTGCAAAAAAACAAGGCATTGAAGTTGCCATGGATTATGCTTTGCAAGCGGCTCCGGATCACCCTTGGGTAAAGGAGCATCCGAGTTGGTTTAAATGGCGGCCAGATGGTACCGTTCAATATGCCGAAAATCCTCCTAAAAAATATCAGGATATCCTACCGATTTATTGGGAAAGCACCGAATTCAAGAATTTGTGGTATGAGTGTTTGGATATTTTATTGTTCTGGATAGATTGTGGCATTAGCGTATTTAGGGTCGATAATCCTCACACCAAGCCCTTTTATTTTTGGTATTGGATCATCGCAGAAGTAAAGCAAAAACATCCCGATGTGATATTTTTAGCTGAGGCATTTACGAAGCCAAAAATAATGGCGCAACTAGCCAAACAAGGTTTCACCCAATCCTATACCTATTTTACCTGGAGAAATTCAAAACATGAGTTTATAGAGTACATGGAGGAATTGACAAAAACGGATATTAAGGATTATATGCAGCCCAATTTTTGGCCAAATACGCCAGATATTAATCCTTATCATTTGCAAGGAGCTAACGAATCGAAACATATACAGCGCTATGCGCTGGCTGCTACTTTAAGTTCGAGCATTGGTATCTATGGGCCCGTTTTTGAATATATGACGAGCGATGCTTTGCCTGGAAAAGAAGAATACTTGAATTCTGAAAAATTCCAGATCAGCCATTATGATTGGACTCAGGAAAATAAAATAACGACCATTATTTCTCGTGTCAATAAAATTCGACATGAAAATGAAGCGCTTCAACAGACTAATAATATTACATTCTGTCACATTGAGAACGACAATCTATTGGCCTTTTATAAATGGAATAATGATAAGACCAATGAACTATTGATCATCATTAGTCTGGACCCTTATTATGCGCAGCAGGGCTCCTTGCAGTTGCCTTTGGCAAATCTTTCTTTAGCACATGGTGGCCAGATTCAGGTACATGACCTTATAACCGACAGTAGTTACAACTGGACTAGCGAATGGAATTTCATAGAGCTGCATCCTACATTACCATTTCATATCTTTAAGATAACTAGATAAAATGGCTAAGGAAAACACTAAAACAAGGACTTTACAACCGCCTTTCAATTTTGATCTGCAGTGGGAAGAACTCATGGAAAATAAGGAGTTTGTAAAGGTGTTTTTATCTGATGTTTTAGAAAATTATATTATAAAACAGAGGTGGTACGGCGGAAAAGGAAGTAAACTGAAGTACATTGAACTGGCAGAATATTTTAGAATTCAGCATCAAGGTGAAGTCTATTATGGCCTCATACTCGAGGTGAATTTTTTCGAGGCCTTTTATCAGCATTATTTTTTACCTATCGCCTTTGTCACTGATGAGAATTTTGCAACGGACAACCGAATATTGCCAATTAGCATAAAAGGGCAGGAAGGCTTTATTATAGATGCCATAAATCTAGAGGCTTTCAGAAAAGTGGTGTTCGATCGTATTCTAACGGCAATTCCAAACGATAAAACAAAGGTGCGATATCATAAAAGTGATCTGTTTAAAGATTGTGTTTATGAATCTTCCAGATTTATGGGCCTAGAGCAAAGCAATACCTCTATTGTCTATAATGAAACATATGTTTTAAAGTTCTTCAGGCGTATTTATGCGGACCGAAATCCTGATTACGAAATGAGTCGTTTCCTGTCTGAAAAGAAAGATTTTAAGAACACACCGAGGTATCAGGGCAGTATTGAGATCATTGATAATGACAACACTAATATTACCATAGGGCTAATGCAAGGGATGGTCGAAAACGAGGGTGACGCCTGGGATTATTTTTTGAAAGAATTACACAAGGTGTTTTCAAATCTTGAGCACAAACAAATCAATATTAGTAAGCTGCCAAAAACAGAAGATTTTAAGCGGTTGACAATTCTAGATGTCCCACCACAAATTATTGATTGGGCAGGGTTGAATGTTTTTACCAAAATTCAAATGCTGGCAAAACGAACGGCAGAAATGCATATTGCGTTGGGCTCTGAGTTTGAAGACACCGCATTTACCCCTACACGCTTTAACGGAGATTATACGGTTTGGTTGAAAAACCGGCTGCTATATCAATTTCAAAATCGAATAAATACGGTCGAGAACAATCTACACAAGCTAGATGGTCTCGCGTTGAATTTAGCAAAAGAGTTCTTGGAAAAGAAAAATGTTATTCGGAAGCGTTTTGTAGACTTCGACTGGACAAAATTGAAAGGAGAGCGCCTTCGCGTCCATGGCGATTACCATTTAGGGCAAATACTTGTTAAAAACGATGATTTTTACATCCTAGACTTCGAGGGTGAACCAGAAAGCACCATACGAGATCGAAAAGTTAAACAGCCCCCGCTTAAAGATGTGGCAGGTCTATTCAGGTCGTTTCATTATGCCATCTATGCAACAATTTTCAATAATATTGATTCTTATAAATTCGATCTTGAGCACTTATTTGAAGCTGGAGAAATACTTTATCAATATTTTGTTGGTGTGTTTTTGGGCGCGTATATCATAGAAATTAAAAATGCAAACATTAATATTGGTTACAGACAAGAGCGTGTCTTTATGTTAAAATATTCGCTTTTAGAAAAAGCCGTTTACGAGTTAGGCTATGAGCTTAACTCGCGACCTCGTTGGGCAGTTATTCCACTTAAAGGGATATCAAATATCATTAATAATTAATTTATGGCAGAAGTTATATCTTTTAGTTTGTTTACCGATTTCGATATCGATCTTTTCAAATCAGGAAAACATTATAGATTATACGAAAAATTTGGTTCGCATATAGTAACTGTAAATGGTACTGAAGGAACCTATTTTGCCGTTTGGGCACCTAGCGCAAAATCGGTCTCTGTTATTGGAGATTTTAATTATTGGATCGAAGGGGAGCACCAACTTTCTGTGCGTTGGGACGAAAGTGGTATTTGGGAAGGATTTATACCAAATGTCGGTAAGGGCAGTACTTACAAATACAAAATACAAAGCAACAATAACGATATAAAAACAGAGAAGGCAGATCCGTATGCGCGTCGCGCTGAACACCCGCCAAATACAGCTTCTATCGTATGGGATGGGAAGCACGAATGGGAAGATGCAAAATGGTTGAAAAAAAGAGCGAAACATAACGCGCTCGATGCTCCTTATTCTGTTTATGAAGTTCATTTAGGGTCGTGGAAGAAGCACGTAGAAGAAGGTCGTTTTTTGTCATATATAGAAATGGCGGAAGAACTGGTTTCCTATGTTAAGGAAATGAATTTTACGCACGTAGAATTAATGCCTGTAATGGAATTTCCATATGACCCGTCTTGGGGTTATCAACTTACTGGCTATTTTGCGCCCACTTCAAGATTTGGTTATCCTGAAGAATTTAAATTATTGGTCGATAAATTCCATCAAAATGATATTGGTGTCATTTTAGATTGGGTGCCTTCACATTTTCCGGAAGATGCGCATGGATTGGGATTTTTTGATGGTTCAAATTTATACGAACATCCTGATAAGCGAAGAGGTTATCATCAGGATTGGAAAAGCTTGATCTTTAATTATGGTCGTAATGAAGTTAAATCATTCCTGATAAGCAATGCAATATTTTGGATGGACCAATATCACATTGATGGCTTGCGAGTAGATGCCGTAGCATCTATGCTATTTTTGGATTATTCCCGTGAGGATGGTGAATGGGAGCCCAATATATATGGCGGCAGAGAAAATCTTGAGGCTGTTGCGTTTCTTAAAGAAATGAATGAAGCCGTTTATAGTGCTTTCCCAGACGTTCAAACCATAGCAGAAGAATCAACAGCCTTTCCGATGGTCTCAAAACCAACCTTTATAGGTGGATTGGGATTTGGGATGAAATGGATGATGGGTTGGATGCATGATACCTTGGAGTATTTTTCGAAAGAGCCTATATACAGACAACATCACCAAAACGATATTACTTTTAGTTTGGCGTATGCATTTACCGAAAACTTTATGCTGCCACTATCTCATGATGAGGTCGTCTATGGTAAGAAATCAATTTTAGGTCGCATGCCGGGAGATGAATGGCAGCGTTTTGCAAATTTAAGATTGCTTTATAGCTATATGTTCACGCATCCAGGAACCAAATTATTATTCCAAGGTGCAGAATTCGGGCAAAGCGGAGAATGGGATTTCGAAACTAGCCTGGATTGGCATTTAACGCAATATACCCCTCATAAAGGCGTCCAGGAAACCATAAAGGCCCTTAATAACCTCTATATAAAAGAACCTGCCATGCATCAAAAGCAATTTAGTGCAGAAGGGTTTGAATGGATCGATTATGGAGATGCTTCTAATTCAGTTTTAGTTTTCATGAGAAAAGGAAATAAAGCTTCAGATGACCTTATTATTGCTTGCAATATGACCCCTATACCTCGAGAAAATTATCGAATTGGATTGCCTAAAACGGGGAAATTAAAAGAAATATTTAACAGCGACCTGAAAAAATACTATGGCTCTGGAGATTATAAAAACGCGAATGTGTCTGCAGAAAAAATAGAACATCATTCTAGGTCTTTATCTACTGAAATAACAATACCGCCTTTAGGAATGATTGTTCTTAAATACGTAAGAACAAAAAAATAATTACTTGATATTATAGCGAATTTCTATGAATTCATTTAATACGCTATTCGAAAACGTTATAGTTAATAAGAATTCGCAAAACTTGTCTTCATAATGTTTTATTTGAATAAACAATTGCTTTTTTTTACGTTTCGAAAAAGAAATTTTTATGATTACCAATACAGAACTAGAATACAAAGGGAATCAAGTCCCTTCGCAAATAACTTCATATAAAAAAAACATTGACACCTTACGCTTTGAGACTGCCAATAATGTGGTGCTCGAACTAACCGTCTTAAGGGATAGTGTTATTAGGTTTCGGTATTCAACCACTTTAAATTTTGATAAAGATTTCTCCTATGCCATAACCCAATATGCTAGCACAGGATATAACCATTTAGAAATTACCGAAGAAGAAGAGCGTTATATAATAACCACTCAAAAGTTGATTTGTCATGTTGAAAAACTAGATTTAAGAGTATCGCTTTATGATGCTGCGGACAAAACACTTATTAATCAAGACGAATTAGGGTTTCATTGGGAGGAAAGCTATCAATATGGTGGTAACATCGTGAAAATGAGTAAAACCACCTTCGACGGTGAAAGTTACTACGGGCTTGGTGACAAACCTGTTCACTTAAACTTAAAAGGCAAGCGTTTTGAAAATTGGGTAACCGATTCTTATGCTTATGGAAAAGACACAGACCCCATTTATAAAACCATTCCTTTTTACACAGGGCTGCACCACAAAAAAGCGTACGGTATATTTTTCGACAATACATTTCGTTCGTTCTTCGATTTCGCGCACGAACGTAAAACGGTGACAAGTTTCTGGGCACAAGGAGGCGAAATGAACTACTATTTTATTTATGGTCCCAAAATGTCGGATGTAGTTGCAAATTATACTGATCTTACAGGAAAGCCACATCAATTACCGCCAATGTGGGCATTGGGATATCATCAGTGCAAGTGGAGTTATTACCCTGAATCAAAAGTAAAAGAAGTAACCTCTAAATTCAGGGAGTTACAAATACCCTGTGATGCTATATATTTAGATATAGATTATATGGAAGGCTTTAGGTGTTTTACTTGGAATAAAAAGTACTTTCCAGACCCAAAACGTATGGTAAAAGAACTATCTGATGATGGATTCAAAACTGTCGTGATCATTGATCCAGGTATCAAAATAGATAATGAATACTCTGTATTTAAAGAAGCACTTGATAAAGATTACTTCTGTAAGCGTGCTGATGGCCCTTATATGAAAGGTAAGGTCTGGCCTGGAGAGTGTTATTTTCCGGATTTTACCAATCCTGAAGTTCGTGATTGGTGGTCGGGTCTATTTAAAGAACTTATAGAAGATACTGGTGTTCGCGGAGTCTGGAACGACATGAACGAGCCAGCGGTTATGGAAGTGCCAAACAAGACATTCCCTGATGATGTTCGTCATAATTATGACGGTAATTATTGTAGCCATAGAAAAGCGCATAATGTATACGGTATGCAAATGGCCAGGGCCACATATCAAGGCCTGAAAAAGTTCGCTTATCCTAAACGTCCTTTTGTCATTACTAGAGCAGCTTATTCTGGCACCCAACGATACACGTCTAGCTGGACTGGTGACAACGTTGCTACATGGGAGCATCTTTGGATTGCCAATGTGCAAGCACAACGCATGGCTATGTCTGGGTTCTCATTTGCAGGAAGCGATATTGGTGGATTTGCCGAGCAACCGGATGGCGAATTATTTGCAAGATGGATTCAATTGGGTGTTTTCCATCCATTCTGTAGGACGCATTCTTCAGGTGATCATGGGGAACAAGAACCATGGATGTTTGGTGATGAAATTACCGGAATCGTTAAAAAATTCATTGAACTTCGTTATCAGTTACTACCATACCTGTACACGTCGTTTTGGCAGTATCTTGATGAAGGAATACCCATGATAAAATCTTTGGTTCTATATGACCAAGAAGACGTACAAACCCATTATAGAACAGACGAATTTATTTTTGGTGACAAAATATTCGTATGCCCCATCATTGAGCCTAATTCTAAAGGAAGGCGTCTTTATTTACCAAAAGGCAACTGGTATAATTACTGGAGCAACAAGCTTGTAAAGGGTGGTCAAGAAATGTGGGTAGATGCTGATATTGATAGTTTGCCGATTTTCGTGAAGGAAGGCGCTATCATACCCAAGTATCCTATTCAGCAATTTGTTGATGAAAAAGAGTTTGATGAAATCACATTGGACGTTTATTATAAAAAAGGTAAGGAAAACTCACTGCTTTTTGATGATGCACACGATGGCTATGATTATACTAAAGGGAGATATAGTTTAAGAACTTTCAAGTTGACCGGTAAATCTAATGAGCTTATAATACAACAACATAAGGCTGGGAAATACAATACATCATACACAAAGTTTAAACTGAATCTTCATGGCATTCCATTTAAAATATCGAAGCTGCAGATAGATAGAGAAGTAATCTCTTTTGAAGATGCAAAAGTAAATGGGGGCAACACGTTTACAATTGACAAGGATTTTACAGAATTACATATTATGTAATATTTGTTACCCAATCTAATTATCCCAACTCTTTTCAACATCCAAGGGCTTTCCTAGATACACCAATTGCCAGTTTTTCCCAATGGAGTCTATTTCTTTGTTATGAGCGGAGATAATATGAAGTTCGTCATTATCGTCTTTAATGAACAAAGGAATAATATCCTTGTCACTGTTTGTGATTTCTACTAATTTTTGATAATGTTCTTTGTGTTTTAATTCAATTTCTTGGATGGACGGATACTTATTGGTTGCTTGGATCAAGGTGTTATAATCATCGGTGTGTGAAAACAATCCTTCTTTTGGGTTGTTTGTATGGTCATTCATTTCTTCTGTAGTTACCAATCTGAACGATCCATTTTCGCCAAATTGCTTACTAAATTTATTGATGGCATATTTATTAATATCCGGACTCCCTGTTAGCGCCATTAAGTAACCTACATCATTCAACTCGATATTATCCATTAATTGGTCTGAGTAGATATTCGTGTTAATTGCCTCCAGCCCTAATTCTTTTGATTTACGTATATTGGTTTCATTGCTATCAATAAGCACAACATGCCTACCATTACTCTCTAAATAGTGTCCTAATAATCGAGAGATTTTAGAAGCACCTACTATTAAAATACCTTCAGATTTTCTGAGAAACACGCCAACAATTTTAGCAAAAAGTCTCGCTGTTGTTGCATTAAGTAAAACAGTACCTAAAACTATCATAAATACAAGCGGTGTTATATACTCGGCACCTTCAACCCCTTGCTTAATTAATTTTTCTCCAAAAAGAGAGGCAATTCCTGCTGCGACAATACCTCTAGGACCGACCCAGCTTATAAACAACTTTTCGTTAAATTTTAAACTTGAACCCTTAGTGCTCAAAAATACAGCCAAAGGTCTTATAACAAAAACCACAACAGCAAATAGAATAGCCGTTTGCCAATTATATAGTAGTAGTAAGTCTTCAATATCAATATTCGCTGCCAATAAAATAAACAGTATTGAAATTAATAGAACGCTTAAAGATTCTTTAAAATATAGTAGTTCTTTTAAGTTCTGGAGTTTGCTATTTGCTAAAACCATTCCCATGACTACAACAGCTAAAAGCCCTGATTCGTGCGCAAATATTTCCGATTCAACGAAAACAAGCAATACAGTAGATAAAGACACTACATTTAGCAAGTAATGAGGGATAAACTTTTTATTTATTGCAAAAGCCAGCGCATGGGCAAAAGTAAATCCAAAGGTTGTTCCGAAAAGTAAAATTTTTCCAAACTCAATCAAAGCAGTTTTAGTAAAACCTCCACCGCCACCAACGCTAATAAATTCAAAGACCAATACTGCGACCAAGGCGCCAATTGGATCAATTAAGATGCCTTCCCATTTCAATACTGCGGACACATCTTTTTTGAGAGGAATATTCCTTAAAATTGGCGTGATAACTGTTGGTCCAGTTACAATAATAAGACCGGCGAACAAAAAAGATAACTCCCAGCTTAAGTTAAAGGTGTAATGAGCTACAATGCCAGCGCCAAAAAAGGTAATGGCAGAACCTATCGTAATCAGTTTGGTGATGACAGGGCCAACATTTTTTACCTCATGGCTTTTAAGTGTTAATCCCCCTTCAAATAAAATAATACTAATGGCTAGAGAAACAAAGTCATACAATCCTTCTCCAGGAAAAAGACCTTTTTTTCCATTCCAAACAGGTTCAATCCATTTAGTGCCGTCATCTGAAAAGAATTCGGCATAAATTGGACCTACTAGCAATCCGATTAGTATTAAAGGTAAAATTGCAGGAATCTTAAATTTCCAAGCAAACCACTGTGCCAATATACCCAGTATTATTATACCTCCTAATTCTAACATTCACTAAATTTTGGCATTAAATTACTAATTAATAAGAATAGTCTGGTCTTTATGAAAATTTTAAGCCTCTTTCATTGTCAATCTCAAGACCGAACAGGCAGATTTTTCAACAAATTTGTCCTTACCTGTTCCAAAAAGCACACTGATCCAATTGTCTTTTTGAGGTGTCCCTAGAATAAGCAGGTCATAACTTGCAGACGCTTTAGAAATTGCTTCAATAGAATTATTAGAGCGTATGATTACAACTTCAGATTCTGATTTTGAAGAAATCAAGAGCTCATTGGAAGATTCAATAATGTCTACCAGGTCCTTATCTGAAACGTCTTCGGGTACCACTCTTAATAACGAGAACGAAGCGTTATAGAATTGCCCGATTCGATCAGCTACTTCAATGAAATTCTTGTCATTCTTTCCGGGACGCAAGGCAATGAGCACTTTACTGATGTGGCGCACTCCATTATCCTTGAATAGCGCGAAATTAGAATTGATGTGGGTCAATAACCATCCTATAGGATTACTAATCAGGATGCCGCTTCTAGCTCTTCCGTTCCAACCCACAACTAACCAATCGCAATTAGTTTGGTCACTTAATTCGTGAATGGTGTCTGACATATTATGTGTCACTACCGATTCAAAGTCAATATCAATGTTCTTTGAGGCTTCCAATATTGAGAATCGCCTTGCCAACGAATTGATTTTTGGGTTTTCCTCGATCATGGCGTCCAAGAATGTTTGGTTTGGCACTTCGGTGATATGTACTGCTTGTAAAGTAGTTTTGGCATTTAGTGCGGAACCAATTTCAACAAGCATTTCTGGTGAGGTCTCATTACCCAGTAATGGCACTACAACACCCGCATCCTTAACTAGCTCTCCATCTAAAAAGCCTTCATCGATTATGATGTTGTCGTCAATTAAGTGTTTTTCCGCGTTCTTCTTTTTGTATAACAGATAAAGGGCTGGCCTGTGTCCGTATTTTCTAAGAACCCCTGTTCGTGATGTTTTCGAACCATACTTAAAATAAATCAGGATACCGAGAACGGTTATAGCTAAAATCGCCAATAAGGGCATTACTCCTAGGAAGACCAAAAGTACGATTCCGCTAATGATCCCGAATATCTGTATAAATGGATAAAAAGGTGATCGGTATGTAGGTTTGTACCACTGTGTCGATGTTTCTCTTAAAACAATAACTGCAAAATTAACCAAAATAAACATCATCACTTTAAAGGCGCTGGCGAGTTTCGCAATCTTGACCACATCAAGCAAGACAATGACCAATCCCATTGCAATGCAGGTCATGATTATAGTACTAATGGGCGTGAGGTATTTAGAGTGAATTTTCGTCATGAACCTTGGCAATAATTTATCTCTTGCCATGGCAAACGGAAATCTTGAAGATGCTAATACTCCCGAATTTGCCATAGATATTAAGGTAATAACACCAACACCCGCCGCTATATAGCCAATGTATGTGCCTCCAAGTAATTTGGAAACTGTATGAATTGGCCTGATATCTGTTTTTAATTCTTCCAAGGGAATGTTTCCAACCAAAACGAAGGCTACAAAAACATAAATAACAGTAATGATTACCAATGATAGCATCATCGCAATAGGAAGGTTCCGGCTTGGGTTTTTAATTTCTCCGGCAATCGCCGCAATTTTTGTAACTCCAGCATATGATATATACACAAAGGCCACTGTAGAAATAAGACCATAATTACCATCAAGTAAAAAGGGATCTAATAATTCAGGCTTTACATTAGGAAGTCCAAAGATTAGAACCAAACTCAAACTAATAAGACTAATGACAACAATTACTATTTGAACCTTTCCGACCTTTTTTACTCCAAAAATATTAAGGAACAATATTATAAGTAAAAAGAACAATGCAATATACTTTGTATAGCCTGCATCAATTTTTACCAAAACCGAAAGATAGGCGCCAAAACCAACTAGGGCAAAAGAGCTTTTTAAGAGCAGTGACAACCACAGACCTATGCCAGAGATCGTTCCAAAAATCGGTCCGAAAGCGCGCTCAATATAAACATAAGTACCTCCAGACGACGGCATGGCTGTAGCCAATTCTGATTTTGAAAGCGCCGCCGGCAAAATACAGATAGCAGCAAGTAAATAGGCAAGCCAAACCGACGACCCTGTTTTAGCGGCTGCCAATCCAGGAAGAACAAAAATTCCACTACCCAACATACCGCCAATACTAATGGCAATGACCGATGTAAGGGATAGGCTTCTTTCGAGTTTCTTCAAATTATTATAATATAATCCGAAAATAGGCTTTTTTTTGTTAGTCTTAAAATCAAAACAATTTCTTAAGGCCATGGTATTTTTCGCTCGGTTTTCATATTTTGCAATACTATGAGACTATATCCCATAAATGCTGGTAATTTCAAACTTGACGGTGGCGCCATGTTTGGTGTTGTCCCTAAATCACTTTGGCAAAAGACCAACCCTGCCGATACTAATAACATGATCGATATTGCGGCGCGTTGCTTATTGATTGAAGACGGAAAACGCCTCATACTGGTTGATACCGGAATGGGCAACAAACAAAGTGATAAATTCTATGGATATTATTATCTCTGGGGAAATGATTCAATAGACGCTTCATTAAAAAAATATGGTTTTCATAGAAATGATATTACTGATGTTTTCATGACGCATTTGCATTTTGATCATTGTGGAGGTAGCGTCCAGTGGAACAAAGACAGAACTGGATACGAACCTGCTTTCAAGAACGCTACTTTCTGGAGCAATGAAGACCATTGGAAATGGGCAACACAGCCTAACAAACGAGAAAAAGCTTCTTTTTTGGTCGAGAATATAATGCCTATGGAACAAAGTGGCCAAGTGAAATTCACTGCGCTTCCTAAACAAGATATTATCAAGGATTCCGCATTGGGCTTTGGTATTTTCTTTGCGAACGGGCATACCGATAAACAAATGATCCCAATGATAGCTTATGAGGGGAAAACCATTTGTTTCATGGCCGATTTACTTCCAACAGCTGGGCACATACCAATTCCATTTGTCATGGGTTATGACACAAGGCCTTTACTCACCTTAGACGAAAAAGAAAAATTCTTGAATCTCGCTGCAAAAAATAATTATTACTTATTTTTGGAGCACGACGCCCATAACGAAATTATTACTGTTAAACATACTGAAAAAGGCGTTCGTTTAAACGAAGTATTCAGCTGCAAGGATATTTTTTAAAACATTAACGAATTTATTACAAATGAAACATTTTAAATCGCTTGCCCTGTCGATTTCAGCTGCCGTAATCATCTCTAGTTGCGGTGGTCCTTCAGAAATCTTAAGTACCCCTATTGAAAATATTGATAACACCCCAATAAAAGAGCAAGAATTAACAGAAAAGGAAAAGCAAACCTGGGGTCACCTCGACTTGGTAAAGGATACCGTACCAGGAATGAGTATTGATAAGGCTTATTCCGAAATATTAAAGGGGAAAAAAGGTCAACAAGTAATTGTTGCCGTTATTGATTCAGGCATCGATATTGACCATGAAGATCTTGATGGTGTTATATGGAAAAATAGCGGTGAAATTGCCGGAAATGGTATTGATGACGATAAAAATGGATATGTAGATGATATTCACGGATGGAACTTTCTTGGCGATTCTTATAATGAACAATTGGAAATGACAAGAATTGTATCCAAGAAAATGACCTCTCATCCAGCATATGCTGAAGCGCAGGCTGATCTTCAAAAGAAAAAAACCGAAACCCTTTCAATCCAACAAAACATTGACGCCTTGCTGCAACAAGTGCCTCCGGCTCAAGAAACTTTGCGTAATCAATTGAAAAAAGACACCTATTCAAAAGAAGATGTCATGACGATCAACGACCCAAACAACCAAGCTTTAATGCAGGCTAAAAACATTCAGATGTGGTTGTACGATAGAGACCTGACACTTGCGGATATTGAAGAGTATGCCGAAAGCGTGACGGAACAGCTTAATTTCAATTTAAACACCGAGTTTGACGGTAGATCGATTGTTGGAGATAATGTTGATGACATTAAGGATCGTAACTATGGTAATGCCAACGTAAAACCAGTGAAAAAAACTGAAAGTCATGGGACTCATGTTGCCGGAATAATTGCTGCTGAGCGCAATAACGGTAAAGGCGTTAATGGTGTTGCGAACAATGTGAGAATTATGTCGGTTAGGGCGGTTCCTAATGGAGACGAGTATGATAAAGATATCGCATTAGGAATCAGATATGCCGTTGATAATGGTGCAAAAATCATTAACGGAAGTTTTGGCAAAAGCTATACAACACATAGCGATTGGGTGCACGAAGCCATTAAATATGCAGAAAGCAAAGATGTATTATTCGTACACGCAGCAGGTAACGATAGCGAAAATATAGACGTTACACCTACTTATCCCAATGATAATGTAAATGGGGCCGAAATTTCTGCCAATTATATTTCAGTTGGAGCGCTTGACCCTAAATATGGATCTAAATTAGTGTCAAATTTTTCAAATTACGGGAAGACCAATGTTGATGTATTTGCCCCAGGTGGGGAAATATATTCCACTATGCCAGAAAACGAATATAAAACGCAGGGAGGGACCTCAATGGCGGCTCCGGCAGTAGCAGGTATTGCAGCGCTTATTAGGTCTTATTACCCAAAATTGAAAGCCTCACAAGTAAAACAGGTCATTATGGATTCTGGACTACCCTTAAAGGCTAAAGTCGTTGTTGGAGGCGACCCAAATAATGTGAAGCCTTTTGCTGACCTTTCAAGGTCCGGTAAATCTGCAAACGCTTATAACGCGCTTGTGATGGCCTCTCAAATTAAATAATACCATGAAAAAATGAAAAAAGTACACACTGGTCTCGTTGCAATTTTTATTGTTGCACTAGGCTGTAAAGGAACGAAAGACGTCGTTGTAGAATCACAAATGAATACTTCGGGATATTGGCAGCAACATGTCGACTATACCATGGATATCGATGTAGATGCTGAGAATTTTCGTTACAAAGGCAAGCAAACCTTGGTCTACACTAATAATTCGCCCGATAATCTTGATAAGGTCTTCTATCATTTATATTTCAATGCGTTTCAACCGGGCAGTGAAATGGATGTGCGTTCTCGCACCATTTCAGATCCAGATAGAAGGGTAAAAGACAGGATAAGTAAGTTGAAACCTGATGAGGTCGGCTATATCAAAGTAAATTCCCTCAAACAGAATGGCAAGATGATATCGTATGAAACAGTTGGGACCATATTAGAGGTCAAACTTAACTCACCAATACTGCCCGGCGAAAAGGTAACATTTGATATGGAATTCGATGCTCAAGTGCCTGTTCAGATTCGTCGTTCTGGAAGAAATAATAATGATGGAGTTGACTTTTCGATGACTCAGTGGTATCCAAAATTAGCAGAATACGATTTTGAAGGCTGGCATGCCGACCCTTATATAGCTCGAGAATTCCATGGGGTTTGGGGAGATTTTGATGTTACTATTCACATAGATAAGGATTATGTGATTGGTGGAACTGGCTATCTACAAAATCCTAATGAAATTGGTCATGGATACCAAACGGGAAATGTATCTTCTTCAAAAGGCAATAAATTAAGTTGGCATTTCAAAGCCCCTAAAGTACATGATTTTACATGGGCGGCAGATCCAGATTACGTACACGACACAGCGCAAGTACCTAATGGGCCAATGCTTCATTTTTTTTATAAAAAGGACCCTAAAGTAACCGATAATTGGAAAAAACTTCAACCCAAGGCCGTTGAGTTAATGAATTATTTCAGTAAGAATATTGGTGAGTATCCATATGAACAATATTCATTTATTCAAGGAGGGGATGGTGGTATGGAATATGCTATGTGTACCCTTATTACCGGGGGAAGTAATTTCAACGGATTACTAGGCACCGCCTCCCATGAGTTGGCACATACCTGGTTTCAATTTCTATTAGCATCAAATGAAGCCAAACACGAATGGATGGATGAGGGGTTTGCTAGTTATATTAGTGCACACGCCATGGATGAGGTATTAGGTCGAAACAAACCCAATCCTAATTCTGGGTCCTATAAGGGATATCTAGGATTGGCAACATCGGGCAGGGAACAAGCACAAACAACCCATGCAGACCGCTATGCATACAATCGTTCTTATGGTGCCTCCGCATATAGCAAAGGGGCTGTTTTTCTGGCGCAATTGGGCTATGTGATCGGCGAAGAAAACTTGAAAAAAACCTTGAAAAAATATTTTAATGATTTCGTTTTCAAGCACCCTACGCCAAACGACATCAAGCGTTCTGCAGAAAAAGTATCTGGCCTAGAACTGGATTGGTATTTAATGGACTGGACACAGACCACAAATACAATTGACTACGGTATAAAATCGGTTGAAGAAAACAACGGAATTGTCTCTATTCAATTAGAACGAATAGGGTTAATGCCTATGCCAATTGACCTAGAAGTTGAATACGCCGATGGCACAAAAGAGCTATTCTACATACCTTTACAAATGATGCGAGGTGAAAAACCAAGTAGCGTTCCAAGAAAAGTACTCAATGATTGGGCTTGGGCCTATCCTACCTATACCTTTAGCATAAACAAGTCTAAAAACGACATTAAGTCCATTGTCATAGACCCCAAAGAAATGATGGCGGATATAAATAAAAAGAACAATACGTTCTAAAGGACTATTAATAGCCTTTAAACCAAAATTGGTTTTTATACATGTCCATTTTTGAGGCCCTTTCTCGGTTATGCAATCTAATGTGGTCCTTATTGATTTGCCTATTTCTATATCCCAATAGATGAAATATGGGTTTTACCAAGAATTTAGTAACCTTAAGATCTGCCACTAATGCCGTTTTGTCGCTATTTTCCCAATTGATCCCAGGAAAAAACGAAAGTAAATTGTCCAATTTTAAATTTCTGATCAAAAGCGATATCTTTAAATAAATAGGCTTGATCTTCTTTATGATGAAAAACCCTTCCTTGCCTTCTCGTTGGTATAATGGCATAAAAATTCGTCCAGAATAATTTGCTTGTATAGGCATCAAATTACTTGTGGCAAGAACGACTTCTTTCTCGATATTTTGAAAGCTACGGAAACCAGGCTGCATTTCAAAATTCTCATTTTTCGTAATGCTATAAAGGTCTATGACTTCAAATACATCCCTAAGCCCTTCTGATGCTTTTTTTAATTGATCAAAATAAATGTACTGCTCAGGAAAGTGAGTAGTTGAGGTATTACCAGCAAACAACAAGGCTAGATGAATAAATGCTATTGCATTTTCAACGGCTTCTTTTTCATCATGCTGTCCAGACTCAAATCCAAGAGAAACATACCCAAGTTCATTAATATAACTCAATAATGGCCCATTAAGGTGCTCTTCTATTCCCAATACAATAGGGACCGGAAACAAGCCTGAAAATTTCCTATTAATAGTGGCATCGTTTATAGTTATAAAAGGTATGGTCTTGCTTGATGTAGTATGGAGGTCAATAAAATAAAAAGGAGCTTTCTCAGTGTTTAATATGTCCTGAAGCAACCCAAATAAATCCACTTGTTCCTGCTCTTCTGGATTAAGGTTATGTTTCCTATCTAGAGAATTCAGGTGATTTGCTTCCCATATTCTATTCAGGTCCTCTTCAATAAATCTGCGTTTAGCCTCAAGTGCCTTTAGGTTTCCACATATACCATATATGGTTCCCTCAATAAGGTGTTTACTTTTCTCGAGTTTTTTTAGTTCCTGCTCAAGAGCAAGAACACCAGCCGGCTCATTGCCATGAATACCCGCAAAAAATACAATTGTTGGGCCATTAGGGTTGCCTTCTATTTTGTTTATTATCCTATTCACGGATATCGTTCGATCTAGTGCCATGCTATGAACCTGTGTCATTTAAATATATAAGTCATTAGATGTCACTATGCCAATCAATTGCTTGCCCTTAACAACGGGAAGGCAGTTAATGTTTTTTTCTTTCAATGCCTTTCGAGCCTCATCTAAACTTTCATACTGATTAATAGTATAGACATTGGTTTTCATTACGCTTTTGACAGCTCCTTTAAGTTTCTCATCATCGCCCTGTAATGATTGAACATCGGTCCAAGTTAATAGGCCTGCCAATTCCCTATTGTTTTTAATGACAGGCATATGGTGAATGTTTTTCCAGACCATAATGTTTATGACTAGTTCAAGACTGTCATTCTCATCAACTGAGAAAATATCTGAATTCATGACATGTTTAACTATTAGCTTGTCTTCAAATAAGGATTTATCGTTTGCTAAATTTGTATTCCAGGTGCAAACGGGATAGTCTTTTACTTGTTTATTGTGCATAAATGCCGTCATGTTCTGCAGTGCCTTAAATGGTTTTTGGGTTTTTAGCAAATTGCGATAACTCTTTATCATCCATTCTGAGCCATTGTTTGATTGGACTCGATTTTCGATTACGGTTAAATAATGTTCTGCATCTTTTGGCAATATACCCATACTGTATAGTCCTTTGAAAGCTATTGGCAACAATTCATCAAGAATTAATTGCGACGCTGTTATGTGTTTGTTATTCCAGTAGAATTGTGTTTTCATCCCGTAACGCGCAGCACTGAAAAAATTGGATTTCACATCTTTGAAATCCATATTTTTATGAATGTCGTCATATTTTTTTGGTTTCCCTCTCATAACGCCAACCCAAAACATGAAGTTCGCAATCTCGTCTGTGACCGTAGGACCTGATGGAATGTACCTGTTTTCTATTCGTAGATGTGGTTTACCGCCACCAACGCCGTAGCAAGTCCTGTTCCATCGATATACCGTTCCGTTATGCAAATTCAAGGCTTTCAGTTTTGGGATTTCCCCATTTCTCAACATTTCAACACTGTTATTTTGGAATTCTGAAGTAATTAGACTCCTGAATCTTGATACATTATCCTTGAAAATGTCTGTGACCGATCCCGTAGCCCATTCGTTACCAAAACTAACTCTTGCTTGCTTCTCATTTAATAAAAATGAATTGGCTCTTGTGTCCACACTTTGTGTAAACAAGGCTATTCTAGTCTCGCTCCAAAGTTCTTTACCAAATAACAAAGGAGAGTTCGTACATGCGCTTAATATTGGTCCAGAAATAGCTTGTGCCCAGTTATAGTCTTCAACATAGGTGTCTGGATCAATTTGAAGATGCATTTGAAAACTTGTATTACAGCCTTCTAACATGACGCTATCATGAACCAAGTTCAATTCGTCCACTCCTTTTATATGAATGTTAAAATCTTGCTTTCTAGATTCCTTTATAGCTTCATTCAACACGAAATAACGGTTGAATGGTGTCATGCTTTCAAGGCTTATTTTTTTAAGGGTTAATGTCGGTAATATCCCTGTCAATAAAATTTTAGAGCCACTCTTATTTGCTGATTTTTCAGCTTTGCTCAATAAACCAACAAGTTGATTGTGTAACTTTGAAAAACAATCTGTCTTGAGCTCCAATGGATCTAGATTGATCTCCAAATTAAAATTACCGATTTCTGTGGTGAAGTGTTCGTCATTAACATCCTCTAAAATTTCAACGGCATTGTCACTGGGCAAAAACTCATTGTTTACCAAACAAAACTCTTGTTCGGCGCCAATACGAATAGGTGATTTTTCAATAAGACCCTCCTGAATCATAATTTCAAGAGCTTCTATATCCTTCATGAGTTGATGAATATAGCTCGCTTTATCCTTTGCGCTCGAAAGTTTTTCTACTTTTAATTCTCCCATGCCTTTTTATACTGTTTCGAGGGCTCAAGATAAAACAAGGCGGTGTCACAAAATATGATTTATGTCATACTGCATTACTTATGAAAGCCTAGTAATTATTACATTTGAAGCTATGTCTCAATCATTTGATAAACAAGAAAAATTAAAAAGCGAAAAAGCTATTTCAGATCTGTTTCTAAAAGGGAGGTCTGTATCTCAATACCCTTTACGATTATTCTTTGATAAATATGAGCTCCCTGAAAATTCAAAAACTAAAACTGCTGTTTCAGTCAGTAAGCGCAATTTTAAGAAGGCCGTTGACAGGAATCTTATAAAACGCTTGCTAAGAGAGGCTTACAGGATAAATAAATCAGGGCTTTTTAACAATACCAATGGTGAATATGCGTTTATGATTTTGTATATTGGAAAAGATATTCCAGATTTTGACTTTATAAACACCAAACTAAAACTGCTCTTCGGTAAATTTTCTGCCATTGTTTCCGAAGAAGAAAAATAACACCATGAAAAAGCTATTGAAAAAACGTGTGGTCGTTTTGATGCTCGCCACTATAATTCTGTTTACGGGAACTGCCTTTAAAAGCGATTTTTTTGAAATTGCCAAACAGATAGAAATATTCACTACGCTTTTTAAGGAACTCAACATGAATTATGTGGATGATACTAATCCGGCAGACTTAATGGATACAGCCATTAAGGGAATGCTCGATGATCTGGACCCATATACGCGTTATATGAACGAGCAAGATGTTGAGGCTGCACGAATTAATAACACAGGTGATTATACTGGAATTGGTGCGCGGATTAGAACATTGAAAAACAAGCTTGTGGTCATGGAGCCATACAAAGATTATCCTGCGGATAAGGCAGGTTTAAAAGCTGGAGATGAAATCATAAAGATTGACAACTTCACTGTATCTAACTACAAGGAAAATGCAGGGGATCTATTAAAAGGGTCGCCTGGCAGTAAGGTTGAAGTGACTTATGTAAGACAAGGAGAGACAAAGACAGCGACTATATTGCGTCAAGAGGTAGAAGTTGATGCTGTCCCATTATTTTCGATGGTTGATGATAAAACGGGTTATATAGTCTTAACAAAGTTCAACAGCAAAGCGTCAGCGCAAACAATGGAGGCTTTACGAGAATTAAAAGAAGAGGGTGCCGAAAAAATCATTCTTGACTTGCGTGGTAATCCAGGTGGGTTATTAAGTGAAGCTGTAAATGTGACCAATATTTTTGTTCCAAAAGGACAATTGGTTGTTACCACTAAATCCAAGGTCAAGAAGTTTAACAAAACCTATTATACTAAACGTGATCCATTAGACGATAAAATACCACTTGTTGTATTGATAGATGGCGGTAGCGCCTCGGCTAGTGAAATAGTTGCCGGTTCATTGCAGGATCTCGACAGGGCAGTAATAGTTGGTTCTCGAAGCTATGGCAAAGGATTGGTTCAGCGTCCAAAAAAATTAACCTACGGCACTCAATTAAAGGTAACCATTTCAAGATACTACACACCTTCTGGGAGGTGCATCCAAGCCTTGGATTATTGGAATCGAGATGAAAAAGGAAAGGCTGTTCGAGTTCAAAAAAATGATTATAACGAGTTCAAGACAAAAAATGGCCGTCCCGTTTTTGACGGTGGTGGCGTTAAGCCTGATGTGGAAATTGCACTATCAAAACCCAGTTCAATAACAAAAGCCATTGCAAAAACAGATTTTATTTTTGATTTTGCAACTAAATTTTATTATGAAAATAAAGTGGCTAACCTCGAATCTTTCAAGTTCAAGGACTCCGACTTCAAGGACTTTAAATCATATTTAAGAACAAATAATTTTACTTTCGAAACCAATACTGAAAAGGCTTTGGATAAAATGATTAACATTGCAAAAGAGGAAGAGTTGGATCAATATGTTTCTTCGGATTATCGCGCCCTTAAAGCTAATTTGAGTGAATTAAAAAACAAGGCGGTAAGCGATAATAAAGAACAAATAATGTCGCTTTTGGAAAATGAAATTGTGAAGAGATATTTTTATCGCGAAGGCCTGTATCAATATTATATGGTGCATAATATCGAAGTTAAAACTGCAAAAGAGATTCTTAGTAACTTAGTAAAATATAAAAATTTCCTTGAATAGAAAGTCGAGCTGATTTATCGATAAAAGTTTGGCACTATACTTGAAATATAAAAATACGTTATATTTATAGCCCATATTTCATATCCCAAATGAATCGAATAGCATTTTTATTCATATTGTTTACGAATATACTGCTTGCTCAAGAAGAGTTTAAGCATGTTGTGTATTTCGATACAGATGAATATTTTGTTCCTTCAACTGAAAAAAACAGAATATTATTATTTATCCAAGAGCTAAGGGCCGTAGAGATTGACAAAATCGAGATTTTTGGTTTTTGTGATGACCGCGGTACCGATAATTATAATCAAATTCTTTCTCAGCAAAGAGCGGATGCGATTAAGTCAATATTTTCAATTAACGACGTTGAGGAGTCTAGAATTACCAATGTAGATGGAAGAGGTGAAATTTTACTGAATATTATTCATGAAGATGATCTTAATGAAATTAGGGGCTTAAATAGAAAGGTAGAGGTTATTGTAAAACCATTGGTTAAAATAGTAGAACCTATTGAAATTGTTGATCTTAAACCAAATGATAGTGATAAACTGATTAAGGACGACGTCAAGGTTGGTGATAAAATTCTTTTGAAAAACCTCTTGTTTAAGGTCAATTACAGCTACCTAGAAACAGATTCGAAAAAAGTTCTTGAAAACATTGCTAAAGAGTTAATGCTGCGAGACGATGTACATTTTATAATTCAAGGTCATGTTTGTTGTACAGAAAATGGTCGAGACGCCGTTGATAGAAGAACAAGAAAAAGAAACCTCTCGGTAGCACGAGCGAAACATGTTTATGATTATCTAGTCAGAAAAGGTGTTTCAAAAAGCAGGATGAAATATGTTGGGTTACGTCGAAAATTTCCTTTAGGTAAAGGTGAGAAATTTGATCGTCGTGTTGAAATACTTGTTACACATATAGCTGAAAAAAACTAGATCAGTTCTTTATCATTTTTATATGTGGAATACCATCTTCCAGGTATTCTTTTCCTGTTTCCTTAAAACCTAGGCTGTTGTAAAAATGCTTTAAATATGTTTGAGCTGATAATATGATTTTAGTTTCATCAAAATGTTCTTCAATGGCTTTAATTGAAGCTTTCATTATATCATTGCCATAGTTGTGTTTTCTTTGGTCCTTACTTACAACAACCCTTCCGATACTTGCGTTTTCGAAATAGTCGTTCGGTTTAAATGCTCTTGTATATGCTACAACCTTCTTATTCTTATATCCCAGAATATGTAAGGCGTTTAGATCCTTTCCATCCAAATCCTGATACACACAATTCTGCTCTACTACAAATACTTCAGATCTTAACTGAAGTATGTCGTATAATTGCTTGGTTGAAAGCTGGCTAAATTCTTTTACAAAAATATTAATCATTTCTTAGTCTTGTACAATTATGTCTTTACTATCACATTTACCGAATTCTGGTTGAATATTAACATGGTTAATATTAAAGTCGTGATATAATAGTTCTTCAATATCATTTAGAATTACATCAAATTCCGATAAATTGAGGTCTCTATGAAAGTCAACATGTGCCTCTAGGTGAATTTCATCTTCATTTAACTGCCAAACATGAACATGATGGGTGTTGCTTATCTCAGATATAGTATTTAACCTAGTAACAATCTCCTTGACTTGTATATCATTTGGAGTAAATAACATTAACACCTTGAATGATTCTTTTAATAGATCAGAACCTACCCAAACAAGATAAAAGGCAATAGCAATTGTTAAAACTGTATCCACCCAATAAACCTCATAGAATTTCATTAGCAACCCGCCAATAAATACGACTACAGATGCCAACATATCAGTAAGTAAGTGAAGATACGCTGAACGCATGTTCATATTGACTTTTGCGTCCCTTTTTAATAATAACACACTGAATCCATTTGCTATAATTCCTAAAAGAGATAACCAAATAACCACGTTTGATTCTATTGGTTCTGGATTCTTAAATCTTTTAATTGCTTCAATTATAAGTAAAACAGCAACTATTATTAGAGTAGAGGCGTTGATAAACGCGGCTAATATCTCTGCTCTCTTATAACCAAACGTCCTGTGTGTTGATGCTTTTTTTTTTGCTAATAAGTTGGCAAGGTAGCTCACAATCAAGGAAAGTACATCGCTAAAATTATGCAGCGCATCGCTTAATAATGATAAACTTCCTGATAAAATACCACCAATTACTTGCGATACCGTTATTAATATATTTAATGCAATGGATATTAAAAGGTTCCTTCCTTTTAAAGCAGGATGAGTGTGATTATGAGAATGAGTATGTCCCATTTAGCATTGTGGAGCTATTTTTTCAACGCGTCTTTCGTGTCTTCCTCCTTCAAATTCGGTATTTAAAAAAATATCGACCATTTTAATAGCTTGAGGAATTGCAGTAAAACGAGCAGGAATACATATAATATTTGCATTGTTATGTTGTCTTGTAAGTTCAGTAATTTCACTCATCCAACATATACCAGCTCGTACATTATTATATTTATTAGCAGTCATAGCTACTCCATTAGCACTACCGCAAATCAAAATGCCGAAATCAACCTTCTTGTTATCAACGTCTTTGGCGACCGGGTGAACATAATCAGGAAAATCTACACTATCCGTAGTATCGGTCCCATAGTTGGTAACCTCTATTCCTTTATTTTCTAGATGCTCTAAAATAGCAAATTTATAATCTGTTCCTGCGTGATCGTTACCGATGGAAATCTTCATAAATAATTTTTTATAATGTAAAGTTACGAATATTGATAATGTTAATAGGTATTAGAATTCCACTTATATATCTGTTAATATCTTCTTTTAAAATCTAACATCTTTTTTTGGAAACTATTAATAAAAATAACATCAAGAATCCATTTATAAATACGAAATTAATAAGCCATTACTTTTTGTAATCTTATTAAATACAAGAAGGTCATCTATAAACAATTTTAGGATAAAACTTATTAATAATTTAATAGGGTTTAACGATATGAACAGTTGTTGATATGTGTTTTAACTTATTATGTATTAAAGAATTAGTGTGTGAACAACATGTGAGTTTAAACTTATAAATCAATTAGAGCTATAATTATAAGAAAATTATCATCACTATCAACAGACAATAATAAACTCCATTTTATTAATTAATTTAAAAAAGAAAATGATATAATATGATATAATGTTAAGAAGTTACACGGTAATTGAGATCAAAAGAAACCGCAATTCTTCTTTTTACCAGTTTTTATATCGTAACATACTTGATCTCGTCGTGCTCCGTTAGGTAATTGTACCCACTCCATTTCGAGGATACCTCTTCTATATTTTTTACATGGACCATCTATTGCTCCATTCTTATAATAAAGTTCATTATCCAACAATCCTTCTTTGTAATATTTACAATTTCCATAAATAAGATTGTCTTTATATGAAATTGCCCTAATAGGATTTTCTTTGATGTCATATTGCTTTGAAACTCCGTGGAGTTTACCAGCGATATAATCGTTTTCAGCTTGTTTATTACCGTTCTTATAATATGAAGTTACTTTACCTTCTAAAGTATCATTAACGTAGTTAGCTAGAATGAACACTTTACCACTAGTATAGTATTTTTTCCATTCTCCTGTTTTATAACCATTCTCTTCACGGTTACCTTCAGAATAAGTGCCATCTTCATGTTTTTCTGTAACATGTTGCTGGCCTAGACAGAAATTATAGGTCGAAAGAAGTATAAATAAAAGAAGAAACCTTCTCATTTAGTAGTTATAATATATTTAGGGCATAAAACATACCAAATATAATTTACGTAATAATATTAGCACATTTACAATATAAATAACCTTATCTTTTTAATACTTAAAAGGTTATAAACATTGAAAAGCACAAATTTAAGTTGAATGTTATGACAAAAGTCGTAAAATACATAAGAATTACTAAAATATCAAGATTAAAATAATAAATACGTTACCATATTTAACTTAACTTCCTTACAAATGAAGGCTATTTATTATGATTTTAATACAAACTAAACACCGTTAAAAATTTAAAACGTAGCTTTGCACAAATCCAACACCTACTCTTCCCTGTGTTTGGTGATAAATATCGAAATTCCCGAATACCTCAGGAACTGAACTTGACTAAAATTAAGAATGAACAGAAAGAAAAATGGGAAATCACATAATAAGATTTCTAACCTCACAAATACTATTCTTGGTATTTTAAAAAAAGATAAACGCAAAACTTTTAATTATAAACAAATAGCTACAATACTTGGCGTAAACGACGCAAGTAGCAGGAATCAAATAATTAAGAAACTTCACGACCTAAAGGCAAAACAAGAAATAGAAGAAGTTGACCGCGGTAAATTCAAGGCTATTGTTTCAAGCGAATACTACACTGGGATTGTTGATATGGCCCAAAGAGGGTCAGGTTATGTGGTCTGTGATAATTTTGAAGATGATATTTATATAGCTTCAAATAATATGAATAGAGCGCTTCATGGAGATGAAGTTGAGTTGTATCTTTTCAAAAGAAAAAATAGAGGGAAATTAGAAGGAGAAATCACCCAAGTACTGAAGCGCGCAAAAAGCGAATATGTAGGAGTGATACAAATGCATAAAAATTATGCTTTTGTCGTTCCCGATAGCAACAAAATGCATACTGATATTTTTGTACCGATCAGTAAGACCAAGAAGGCTGAAGATGGCGACAAAGTATTAGTGTCGCTTGATGATTGGCCAGAAAAAGCCGATTCTCCCAACGGACAAGTAATACAAGTTCTTGGCAAGCCAGGAGACCATAATACTGAAATACATTCTATCCTTGCAGAATATGGGCTACCATACGAGTTTCCTTATGAAGTAGAGGACTATGCTAATAAATTAGATACCTCAATAACAAAAGAAGAAATTGCGCAACGTCGCGATATGCGTAACACATTGACCTTTACAATTGATCCTAAAGATGCTAAAGATTTTGATGATGCGTTGTCTTTTGAAGTTCTAGAAAATGGAAATTATGAAATTGGTATTCATATAGCGGATGTCTCACATTATTTAAAGGAAGGCACCGTTTTGGATGACGAAGCTTATGAGCGGGCAACTTCTGTTTACTTAGTGGATCGCGTGGTGCCAATGTTACCAGAAGTATTATCTAATAATGCATGCTCGTTAAGGCCGCATGAAGAAAAATATACATTTTCTGCAGTGTTTGAATTGAATGACAATGCCCAAATTCAAAATCAATGGTTTGGAAGAACAGTGACTTATAGCGATGCTAGATTTGCGTATGAAGAAGCGCAAGCCATTATTGAGTCAAGATCTAACGAAATTCCAAAAGAAGTTTCCCTTTCAGGAAACACCTATACAACCGAACAATCCATTACCGATGCGGTATTAAAAATGAACCAACTTGCAAAGACACTTCGTAGTAAACGGATGAGTTCTGGCGCTATTTCGTTTGATAAGGTTGAAGTAAAATTTAATTTAGATGAGAATAATGAACCGGTTGGGGTGTTTTTTAAAACATCGAAAGATGCTAATAAATTGATTGAAGAGTTCATGTTACTTGCAAACAGGAAAGTAGCAGAATTCATTGGAAAGCAAAAACCAGAAAAAACGTTCATTTATAGGGTACACGACGAACCAAACGACACTAAATTAGCAACTCTTCAGGGAATTGTTTCAAAATTTGGATATAAACTCGATTTTAAGGATCGAAAAACAACCTCAGCGTCATTAAACAATTTATTAAAAGAGGTTAATGGCAAGAAGGAACAAAATTTGGTTGATACACTTACCATTAGATGCATGAGTAAGGCTGAGTATTCAACCCAGAATCTTGGCCATTATGGACTCGCTTTTGATTATTACAGCCATTTCACATCTCCGATACGACGTTATCCAGATGTTATGGTCCATCGCTTATTGCAGCACTATCTCGACAAGGGTAAATCGGTAGATCAAGAGGTTTATGAAGACAAGTGCAAACACTCAAGTAATATGGAGTATTTAGCCACAAGAGCAGAAAGAGATAGTATTAAATATATGCAGATCAAATTCATGCAAGATCATAAAGACGAAGAATTCGTTGGGGTGATTTCTGGTGTAACCGATTGGGGAATCTATGTTGAGATCATTAGTAATAAATGCGAAGGCATGGTGAGAATACGCGATATAAAAGATGATTATTATAAGTTCGACGAGAGCCAATATGCTTTGGTTGGCGAAGCCTCTAAAAAAATATATCAATTAGGAGATGAGGTGGTCGTGAAAGTCAAGAACACTGACTTAGTAAAAAAACACCTTGATTTTCACCTTATTGGAAAGCCGAACGATTAACCCAATGTCACGATTCAATTGAAAGATCATCGAATCAATTAAATGCTATTATTATGATATTGACAACCACCAATTCCATCGAAGGCTTTAAAATCAGAGAATATAAAGGTATAGTTACTGGTGTTGGGTTGAATTCCAAAAGCTTTGGAACTGGGTTTAGTACAAAGAAATACTATCTAGCCTTAGAGAAAAGCATAGACGAAGTTAAGGGGCTTGCTTTTCAGAAGCTTCAAGAAAACGCATACGCACTAAAGGCTAATACCGTTGTGGGAATTAAAATCGAAATTGAACTAACAGCGTCTAATTACGCAATAGTCTCAGCTGTTGAAGTTGCTTAATTTTTAAAAATTTGTAACAATTCAATAATTCAACCATCTTTATTACACGGTTGGCTATACAGGCTTTCTATAATTAAAAAATTTATTTAAGATGAAACAATTCATATACCTATTTACATTGTTTTTTACAACAACACTTTTAGCTCAAAACCCATTAGACAAGGAGGTTGGTGAATTTAATGAAGTGAAAGTGTATGACCTGATCGAGGTCAACCTCATTAAGTCCGATGATAACAAGGTGGTTATTACAGGAGATGATGTTGAAGACGTTGAGGTTATTAACAAAGACGGAAAATTAAAAATTAGAATGGCTTTTGAAAAGACATTTAATGGAGACAGGACGTTTGTGGCTGTGCATTATATAAACATTGATATAATTGATGGCAACGAAGGCGCTCGAATAACTTCTAACGAATTAATGGAACAAGATGAAATTATCTTGAAAACACAAGAAGGCGCCAAGATAATCGCTGGTCTTAATGTCAAGAAAGCGGATATCCGGGCCGTAACGGGAGGAATCATAGAAACACACGGAAAAGCAGACAGTCAAGTAGTCACTCTAAATACTGGTGGTATCTACGAAGGCAAGGATTTCGAAACCAAGAATACTAAGGTCACTATTCGTGCAGCAGGAGAAGCGGAAGTCAACGCTTCTGACCTTGTAGACGCTAAAATGAGAGCTGGCGGAGAGATATTTATCTATGGCAAGCCAAATTCTGTTAAGGAGGACCGTATGTTTGGTGGAAGAATTAAACGCATGAACTAATTATTTATACACTATAATTCATAACTTTGCTAAAACCCTAGCAAATTTATGATAGAAGACATTCAGGCAGCAATACCATTGGGCTTTTTCTTAAGCTTCATGATTGGGCCTGTTTTTTTTGTCTTGCTTGAAACTAGTGCTACCAAGGGCTTTAGGGCTGCTCTAGCTTTCGATTTTGGTGTCATCATTGCAGACATCTTTTTTATAGCATTAGCCTATTTTAGTAGTTTTCAGTTATTGGAAAACCTAAGCAACCAGCCTGGGCTATATGTTTTTGGAGGTATGATCCTAACGGTGTACGGTGTTATTTTATTACTGAAAAAGCAAAAGAGAAATGAAGAAAACCCAGAGGAAATAATTGTTGTTAAGACCAATTATTTAGGACTATTCATAAAAGGATTTTTCTTAAACTTTATAAATATTGGTGTATTAGTGTTCTGGCTGGCTATAGTTATAGGTTTTGGTTCAGCACTCAATAACGACTCTAATCGTGTCTTGGTGTTTTTCGGCACTATGATTGGCGCCTATTTTGCAACCGATATAGTTAAGATACTTTTAGCCAAGCAACTCAAACGCAAACTAACTCCTTTGCGTATTGCAAAAGTGAAGAAATTATTAGGGCTTATTCTTATTATCTGTGGACTGGTATTGATTGTGAAGGGTTTTTTGCCCAAGGACCAGTTGAACCCGCAGAACTTAATAGAAGACATTCAGAAGCAGTAAGAAACCTTCGACCATGCTTGTGTGTTTCAAGGAGAAGAGTCTTTTCTTGAAAACCAATTTTGCGTAGATTATTTATCTAAGCATGGAGTAAAAAAGGCATCCATAAAATGAAGGCTTTTAAAGTAGCGTCTGTCCTGATTGTTCAGAAAACCGCCGTAAAGGGTTTGCGTTTCGTTAAATGATTTTTCTTAGAAAAAAAACAATAAACCCATAGAAAGAACTGAAGGTGTAGAGGTGTCTAGCCCCGAGTGTTCTGGAAACCGCGTAAAAGGTTTTACTTTATTATTCACTTTTTAGAAAAATTAAACACAAAAACCTCCCTCCGAGGGCCTTGATAGTTTTTAGGCGTCTAGCCCCGAGTGTTCTGGAAACCGCTGTAAAAGGTTTTGCTATATATTTAATTATAATTTTTTCTAAAAATTAATAACTAAAAAACCCTCAAGTTTCCTTGAAGGCTTAGAGGCGTCTAGCGGATTCGAACCGCTGTAAAAGGTTTTGCAGACCTCTGCCTAGCCACTCGGCCAAGACGCCATTTATCATCGTGGGCAAATGTATAAAATTTTGAGAGTTTATAAACTAATAGAATTGGTTTTTACGTCTATCAACCATTTTAATTGTCACCATCTCCACATCACCTCCAATCGGCGGATTTAGTTTCGAGATCCAAACCGTTGCTTTTGAGGACAAACCGTCTTCCCTAAAAATACGGGTCAATATGCGATGAGCGACAGTCTCAAGCAAGTGACTTGAAATTGCCATTTCTTCCTTCACGATCCTGTTTAACAAAACATAATCAACAGTGTCTTTTAACTGGTCTGTTTTAGATGAGGTTGACAAGTTAGCTTTCACTTTCACATCAACGCGATAATCACTACCAATTTTTGCCTCTTCTTTTAAACAGCCATGGTAGGCGAAAACTCGAATGTTTTGGACTTTTATTATTCCCATAAGGCAAAGTTAACAATGTTAATTTGTAAACAAATCAAAAACATTGCTAATCGCACTGGTTTTTGCCTTATAGAATTCGGTATAAGAACATCTCGAGCAAGTTATAGACGAGAACTTTTTGTTCTGTACGTCAAATATTTTTGATAGGGTGCCGCCAGTAGCTCTCATTTCAGAAACATCATATGTGTTGTTTTGACATTTTGGGCATTTGTAGTTCTTGTGTTGCATAAGTTTTGGTTTTATTTTATTAGTCTAATAATACGGGTTTCTGTTACATCATATTAAGAAAGACAATCGTTAATTGTTTCTCTTAAATTGTCTAATTTTGCTCGGAGCTTTGCCTCTACAAATAGTAGTGAAAAAGAAATAATTAGGTACTATACATAATGTCAGAAGAACATAGATCATTGAATTTTTTAGAACATATTGTAGAAGAGGATTTAGCAAATGGCATGTCTATAAACGACCTTTGCTTTCGATTTCCACCAGAACCAAATGGGTATCTGCATATAGGTCACACAAAAGCTATTGGCATAAGTTTTGGCCTGGGTGAAAAATACAATGCTCCAGTTAATCTCCGATTCGACGATACTAATCCGGCAAAGGAAGAACAAGAATACGTAGACGCCATTAAGAAGGATATTTCTTGGCTTGGTTATACATGGGCCAAAGAATGCTATTCGTCCGATTATTTTCAACAGCTTTATGATTGGGCGGTTCAAATGATCAATGACGGAAAAGCCTATATTGATTCGCAGTCTTCTGAAGAAATGGCCATACAAAAAGGCACACCGACCCGGGTTGGTGTGAATAGCCTTTTTAGGAGTCGATCAGTTGAAGAGAATTTGCGATTGTTTCAAGAAATGAAAGACGGGAAACATCTCGAAGGAACTCATGTGTTGAGAGCTAAAATCGATATGGAAGATCCGAATATGCTTATGCGGGATCCGATTATGTATCGAATACTACACCAAGATCATCATCGCACAGGTGACCACTGGTGTATTTATCCTATGTACGATTGGACTCATGGCGAAAGCGATTATATAGAGCAGATATCACACTCACTATGTTCCCTTGAATTTAAGCCACACAGAAAGCTTTATGACTGGTTTAAGGAACAAGTACACCCATACAGCAACAAAAGTCTTCCGTTGGTTCCTAAACAACGAGAATTCGCTCGTTTGAACCTGAGCTATACCATCATGTCTAAACGAAAGTTGCTTAAACTTGTAGAAGAGGGTGTTGTGTCTGGATGGAACGACCCAAGAATGCCTACCATATCAGGATTGAGACGAAGAGGGTATACACCAAATTCAATTAGGAATTTTATTGAACGAGTTGGTGTTGCCAAGCGTGACAATGTAATAGATGTCTCTTTATTGGAGTTTTCCGTTCGTGAAGATTTGAATAAAACTGCAGATCGCGTCATGGCAGTGGTTGACCCAATAAAATTGGTTTTGACGAATTACCCGCAAGACAAAGAGGAATGGTTAGAAACAGAGAACAATCAAGAAGATGCATCTGCTGGCATAAGAAAGGTGCCTTTTTCGCGTGAACTTTATATCGAAAAAGATGACTTTAAGGAAGAGGCCGGAAATAAATACTTCAGGCTTACTTTAGGTAAGGAAGTTCGGTTGAAAAGCGCCTATATTATAAAAGGCGAAGGAGTAGTTAAGGATATAGATGGCAACATCACAGAGATTCACTGTTCGTATGATTCAGATAGTTTAAGCGGCAGCGGAACAGAGGCGAGCTTGCGCAAAGTGAAAGGCACACTTCATTGGGTTTCCGTGAAACACGCTATCCCTATTGAAGTTCGGGAATATGACCGCTTGTTTTTGGACGAAGCACCTGATAACCATAAGAACAAGACTTTTATGGATTTTATCAATCCTAATTCCTTAAGGACAATAAATGCTTTTGCTGAACCGAGCCTGAAAGACACCCAACCAGGAAATCATTTTCAATTCCAGAGATTGGGTTATTTCAATGTAGATAAAGATTCTACATCACAGCATATTATTTTCAACAAAACAGTTGGCTTAAGAGATACCTGGGAGAAGATGAAACCAAAAAAGGACACTAATCAGAATCAAACAAAACCCCAACAAGCGCAACATCAGCGTCCTGCAATTGAAGTCATAAAACAGCTTGGCAAGAAATACACTAACCTTCCGGAGGAGAAACAATTGAAGGCAAAGGTTGAAATCCAAAAGCTGGCTGAAAACGTGTCTTATGAAGATTTGCAACTACTCTTCAATACGGCCGCGAAGAAAGCGGGAACGCGAATTGCCGCGATACTAACCTTAGGTGTTTTATTAAAAAATGGCCTTCAAAAAAATGATGATATCAGTGGTTTTATCTCAAAGGCCTTAGAAGATAAGAATGATCTTTTGGCTCAAGAAGCTAAAGCACTTTAGCACCCAA
>RCNB010000119.1_pt1 | contig 54041 bp, 46 predicted proteins | sample 2041321 | NCBI WGS metagenome assembly RCNB01 (sample SAMN09708232, study PRJNA481090) | Marine sediment metagenome, whole genome shotgun sequencing project.
AAATAAACCACTATGGATTAAAAATCCATAGTTTTTCAAAGGCAATAAAATTGCCAACAACTGTTGTGTTATTTTGGTAATTGGATTACCCGGTTAGAACCCAGTAGTAATCAATAACTAATAACATTGCAGGCTAAAATGTTTATAGAAGCTAAAGTAACTGCAATAAATTACAGGGTTTTAACCTTTAACTAGATAATAAAACACGATTCACATGGCGGTTCTTGAAGTCATTAAAATGGGGAATCCGTTGTTGCGGGAAACATCGGAAATTGTTGATGTTAAAAAAATTGTCTCTAAAGATTTTCAACAATTTATCGACGATTTGATCGACACTATGCAAGCTGAAAACGGAGCTGGAATTGCGGCACCACAAGTCGGTGCCCTAATCAGATTATTCGCTATGGAAATGAAAGACAACCCTAGATATCCCGAGAAAGAAACTTTTCCCTTGTCAATCGTCATCAATCCGGAAATCGAATTTTTATCCGAGGAAAAAACCGCTAGTTGGGAAGGGTGCCTGTCCATTCCAGGAATACGTGGGATGTTAAAGCGTTACAAGCACATCAAAATCAATGGTCTAGACAGAAATGGCCACCGATTCGAGACGGAATTGAACGGGTTCGCAGCCATCGTTGCACAGCACGAACTTGACCACCTCAACGGTATTTTACTAATAGATCGAATGGATTCGATGGAAACCCTCACGTTTGAAGAAGAATTTGAAAAGTATTGGTGCGTCTAAGACCAATTTAACTATAAAACCTGTCAAATCTCGTCTTTTTTGAAATTCAAATTCCATAAGTTCTCATTGCATTCTTACCGTATATTTTCTCGACGACACCAAAAGGCAGCCCCATACTTATAAACCGCCCCCTTACCTTGGGTGCGGACATCAATTCGGTACCCGTAAAAAATTTCCAGTGCATTCGATACCTATTGTCCATATGGCCTAGTAGTTCCTCATCGGTAAGGCTGTTGTCGTCTACACAGTCGGTACCATAGATAATCCTGTCTTGGTATTGGATGAGAAAATTATAAATCTTCTGCCAATCGGTAACGGCCTGATGCTGTAGATGACAGATTCGCTCCGCGAGGTCAACCATAGCGTTGGGGAAATCGTCCAAAAATCGGGCTACTTCATCAGTATTCCATTCTTCACTGGCCAAGTGGAGCCCCACGTAACGAAGTCGGGGATGTTTCTTGAGCATCGCGTCACGCGCCTTCAATTGCGCTTCATACCGTAAAAATTCCGGATGTAAATGCATATGATATTCCGGATGTTGGGAAAAATAATTGCGATCAGAAGTTACGGTCATTTCATCAAGGGGCAACCAACAGTTCTTTGGCTCCCCGATATGGGCCAGCAGCACAATATCGTTTTCCTCCAAAAAACTAAATATTGGATCAAAACGCGGGTGATTGATCGTTACAAACTTACCCGCACCATCTTTTAAAGACATGCCAATATTTTTCCAAACCTTTACGCCTCGCGCTCCTTGGTCGATACCTTTGCCGATTTTTTCAATGACACCTTTCTGCCAATTGTTACTATGCCAACTATCGCACGAAAACGAGGTAATAAAATTCAATAGCTTCCCATGCCTTTCGATCAAAGCTAAATTGGTTTTTTTTTGTTCTTCCAATGACGGAAAAAAAGGCATATCGGTATTAATGGAAACAAAACGGAAATTGTGCTCGCTTCCGTAACCAAAAAGCGGGTCACGAACCATGTTGAAATGAACATGGGCGTCGATTTTTTTTAAGTTTTCGAATTGCTTCATTTTAAAAAACTAGTTTCCCCACCAGGAGAATATTTTAAAAATACTGTCCAATACCAAAAACGATACCGTGAGAAGCATTTTTTGTAATACCATAACCGTAATCGATACGGAAAATGGCGTTGAAAATACGTTTATGTATCAACCGTAGACCAACACCAGGGTAAATCCGAATATTTTGACTTTCCGCAAAATCACCCAAACCACCACCAGGATTTCTCCAAGAGCCTCCATCTATGAAAACGTTGCTTTGCAATACAAACCAGTTTTTATCGATTAAAGTATGGCGGTATTCGGTATTAATGACAATAGCCCCCGTACCCCTATCGATCCTATTGCCAACCCCACGAATATTCAGATTATTATCAACGGTAAAAGGTGCAAAAGGCGTATCTATGTTGCTCGCCAGCCCCAAACGTAATCGGTTCGCCCAGTTGCCACGTTCTCCTACACGATGAAAATACACAAAATCATTGAAGCCTATCAAAAAGTCAGGCAGACTGGGATCTGAACTACCCACGTATTGAAAGTTCAATGTACTTCGAAATCCATCTAAATACTGATAGTAATATTTAATGTTATCGAAATTGTAGATAAGCTTTAGCAAATGTTTGTCTACTTTCAAGTCTTGCGGTACGTCGGGACTGGTAGCTCCCGATAGGTATTGATACTCTTCGGTAAACAGACTTCCTCCAAGTTCGATACGGTTCTTGAAATCGAATTCGTAAAGGCCCATAACCTCAACACCATGATTTTTGTACCTATAATCGGCGGTGGTATTATCAAAAAAAACGGGCTCTTGGGTCGTAAAATCGTTATAACTCACCGATAGACCTACCTTATTACTGAACAGATATGGCGCCCTTAAAGCTATACCGTATGAATTGAAGATGTCGTGCTGATAAAAACCCCCGAGTGTTATATTACGCCCGAATAGGTTAAATTCCTGTAAACCTATACGGAATGCAAAAGCATCATTAGAGGAAGAAAAAAGGTTCGCAAAGGGAATCAGCGTAAAATTTTCCTCCACATTGTAGAAAACATTGTGCTCACCTTCATCAGATGAAAATACCTGATAGTGGGCGTTCGAGATAGAAGGAAGGCGTTTTAAACGGGTGATGTCTTTCTCCATTAAAACGGAATCCAAAGTCATACCCGATTTGAGCTCGACCAAGTTCTTTAAAAAAGAGGGTTTTGTTCGTTTGGTGCCTAGAATTTTTAATTCGAGAACAATATCTTCCTGTGCATTTCCGAAGGCAAAGAATAAGAGTAAAAAAAAGGGAATGCATGATTTAGCTATCATAGACCGCAATCTCAAACCACAAAAGTAAGGTATAGGTATAACATAGGTATCACGGAAGCAATGAACTCGTCTTGAATTATTCTTTTACTTACGGATTTCGCATTTTGCACCCCATTTTGTCATTTTTAGCTTTCGCAGCTATGACTATGCAATCGAAAAATGACTTCATCAGAGCACAAAAGCCTTCATTCTCGGCTCCAAACAACAACTCGAGACGAGTTCACTTTTATGAAGCGCTCAATTCACTTCAAAATCGATTTCCGAAAAAAGATTTACCCAATTGTCTTCGCTAACGGCCATCAGCGTAAAACCATATGAGGTATCCTCTTTTAAAGTTTTCGGATTACCTTTCGTGATGTTCAAGACCACATTTTCGATATTATAATATTGAAACATTTTTTCATAAGTATAGGTGCCGGACAGCAAATTATCATCGGCGTCCGAAACTACCTGAAAATAAATTTTGGTATCGCTATACTTACCATCTTTCCATGAAAAAATTGGCATTGCAGTATTGGCGTCAAAGGAAACATTTTGGGATACATATTCCGTGGGTTTCGTATCTTGTTTTAATCGGATAGGATTGGATAAATGTGTCTTACCGTTTTCATCGAACGATACAATGACCCATTTTTCTTCGGATACAGCCACTTCGAATTTTTTAAGATATCCATTAAAAACATCAACCTGAGCAGCCTCTACAGGATAATAATTCTCAAAGTCATTTTTGTCGACCTTGCTGTTTTCAGTTTCGTAATAGCGGATATTGGTTACCCCATCCCTAGGATAAAAGAAAACACTCACCAAATCATCGTTTTCATTACTGGCCGCACATGCGATAACATTGTCACGTTCGACTTGTTTTCCGGAGAGGGAATTCTCTAAATTGAAAACCAGATCTTGCTCTTTATCGGTCGAGCAACCGATACCCATAAAAACTATAATAAGGGAACAAATTCTATTCATATCAGTGTTTTTGATAAAACGCTTTGATTACCTCTTGCGCAGGCTTATTTTGTGGTGTAAAACGATTATCATCGGCCCCACCGGATTTCGAATGGTTAATGAACCATTTCCACACATAGCCACCGGCAAACCAATCTTCGCCCCAAAATTCTTCAAAAATGGCTTTTTTACAATTCACCTGGGCCACAAGGTTTACTTTTTCTTCGTTTCGGTCGACCAACCAAGGTTTTTTGGCCGAAAAGTCCATACTACGATACCCGAATTCGGTAAATAACACAGGCCTATCCGTTTTATTTGAAATGGTGGCTATATCTTTCTTCCAGCGTTGCCAACCCGTCTTTAGTTGCTTTACCGAGGGAGTTTTTTCTTCGGATAAAGGAAAATAGGCATCAATACCGATAAAGTCCAAATCTTTCCAAAAGGGAACGCGCGGGTACTCGTCCCAATTCGCCGCATAGGTCAGTTTTCCTTTATATATTACGCGGATTTTCGAAATCAGATTTTTCCAGTACTCAGGTCGATTGCTGACGAATTTCTCCAATTCGGTGCCAATACAAAATAATTCTGAATTCGTTTCTTGAGCCATCTTGGCATAAGCCAATATAAATTTCTCGTAAGAAGCTTCTAAAGCTTTCCAATCTTCCTCGGAATTCATTTCTAAGGTTCCCGTAAATTGCCCCTTCCATATCCAGATCTGGGGTTTAACCATGGTTTTGATCCCATTTTTATGTAAGAGTTCAATGTATTGCACGGATCCTTTTTTGGTCTCCCCGAACCATTGCCTTTCCGTATCAAAAATTATCTCGGGTGAACCGATATCGCGAATAAAACCAAAAGGCATTACCGCAGCATGGTTTGCGTGTACTTGTACAACTTCTTCTACATGCTCTTGGGCCACCTCTTCGCGAGAGGCCACAAAGCTAACCCCATTGATTTTTTCCTGTACCTGACTGGAGCAAGAGAACTGAAGTAAGCATAAAAAGAAGAGTCTTAATGCTCGCATATATCGTTTATTAAGACTCCTAAAATACAGTATTTATGATTATGCGCTTAAAATATGGCGCGCAAGCCCAAACTAAACGTTTGTCCGAGACCTTGAAAACTGCTCCCCCTTACAAAATTATTGTATGAAAGCTCTATGTTCAAAGCATCGGTCAATTGATATTTTCCACCAAAACCAAGCGCTGTATAATCTTGTGAAAAATTATTGCCACTGGCATCAGGATTATCATATCCGATAAAAAAAGACTGTTGCCCATTTATGAAAATAGTCGACTTTGAAGAAGGAAAATAGCTAAGAAAAATACTCAAGGGTACTACTAAACTATTGTTCGCAAAACGCTCGCCTATATTCTCGGTCACCGGGTCGGCATCGGCCCTTTTCTCACCAAAATTGAACCCAAGGTCGGCCTCCGTAAAAACTTGCCAGTTATTGTTACCAAAAGTCTTGTCATAGAAAAACTTAGTTTCCCAAAAAATACTTCTTTTATCAAGGTAAGGCGCATTTGGCACATCTTTAAAAACTGGGAAGAACAGCGAACTAGTGAACGAGAAGTTACCAATGTTTGCAAAGGGCTGTACCCGAATTGACGGGGCAATAGTCGTAAATCCGCTACGGGCATCGGTCTCATTATCTTCAAAACTAAAGGCGCTTAAAGCATCTGCCCCACCGTAGGTATTCGCCCTTATCTGAAAGACCAATCCAATATTGATTCTAGAACTTTCACTTACCCCTGTATAAATCTCGGTGGTATTCGTAAAAAATGTTTGCCTCGGAATATCTTGTGGTGTACTTCCGCCATCGGTCTGCTTGGTCTGTGTATAAAGGCCATTGAAAAACTTAATATCCCACTGCCCTTTGTTTAGCAGTTTTGATGGGGTGTAGGTTTGCACATTACTTGTTTGCTGCGGCTTGTCTTGTTCATCGGTATCTTCTTGCGAAAATCCAGGCAAAGTAGCCAAAAGGAGCCCTGACAGAAATATATTTCTTTTAATAAATTTCATAATTGACAGTTCTTTTTGAATTGGTGTTGTTATTTTATTTCGTTTCGTTCAAGGTCCAATCATAAGGATAGTAAGACACCTTGGTTTTTTCAGGAAGTTTTTCGGTTTTGTATTTGTTGATAAAATCGACCAAGCTCTGTCCGTTTTGGGTAAAATCACCTTTGTACCACTCAAAAATCTGGGAGATTTCTACCTTATTCTTAATGACCTGGATAAAATTCGGGTCGTTCAGGGCCTTTTTCGTCTGCCGATTCAATTGCGACTTCAGTCTATCGGGCGTATAGGCTTCGTCTATTATAGGCGGGCATCCTAGGCCGGCACAAACAAGTACAAAGTGAAAACGCGGGTCTTTTGAAAAATTATCCCGCAACAATTGATGTTCCATATCGTTAAGGGTAATGCTTTTCCCGCCGATGTCATATTTGGTCTTATCGAAAAACCCACTAACATCTAAAGGTGATTTCAAGGGGTAATTTTCTACTATTCCTTTAATAACCGAAAGGTTGTATCCATTGATCCAAAATGCTTGATATTCCTTAGCGTTATCCTTTGAAACCGAAATTCCCTTTGCCATTTCGACCAATGCATCCAATTCAACGGGGTTCGATTTAATCTTTGCATAATCGACCCGACCATTCGTTACATGCTCACTTAGAAATGCATCTGTTTTCGAAAAGAACGCTGAAGTACTTTGGGCATTTATTGAAAAAGTAAAGCATAAAAAAAGAATCCCTAGAGCTAAAACTGATTTTTTCATTATAATCGTTTTATTAGTATTTGTTGACGCTTCTGTCGAGATGATGTTCACAACCCTACAAAGATGCATACATTTTATGATTTATTTAAGATTTCGAAAATCAACAGGTTACAAGTACGATATTCACATACAAACCTTACACCATAAACAAATATTTAAAATCGTTCTAAATTGCCTACCTCGATTAAGTTCTTACCTTTAAATGCGACAGAACGCACAACTACCACGAATTTTATATGGAACATATTGTCATTATCGGTAATGGAATTGCCGGTGTTTCGGCTGCAAGGCACATTAGAAAACTTTCAGACAAGAAAATCACCATAGTTTCAACCGAAACCGATTATTTTTTCTCACGTACCGCTTTAATGTATGTCTATATGGGTCATATGAAATTTGAGCATACGCAGCCTTACGAAAATTGGTTTTGGAAGAAAAACAGAATAGACCTTCTTAAAGGATATGTGACCAGCGTTGATTACCAAAACAAAAAGTTGGTTTTACAGGATGGAAAAGAGCTGGCCTACGATAAATTGATTATCGCCACAGGTTCTAAATCGAACAAATTCGGGTGGCCAGGGCAAGATTTAAAAGGCGTTCAAGGCCTATATTCAAAGCAAGATCTCGACCAGTTAGAAGCCAATGCGCCGAATAAAGAAGTATGTAAACGTGCGGTCATCGTTGGTGGGGGTCTGATAGGGATCGAATTGGCAGAAATGCTAAGCAGCAGGGATATTCCGGTTACTTTTTTAGTTCGTGAAGATAGCTTTTGGAACGGGGTGCTACCCAATGGCGAATCGCAACTGCTTAATGAGCATATTTTAGAACATCACATCGATTTGCGTCTCGGAAAGAACCTCGGCGAAATACTTGCGGATGAGAACGGCCATGCCCGTGCGATAACCATACAAGAAACCGGAGAAGAAATCGCATGCACTGTGGTCGGCCTAACTGCGGGCGTTACCCCAAATATCGATTTTCTAAAAGATTCGGGAATCGAATTAGGTAGAGGTGTAAAAGTCAACCGCTATCTGGAAACCAACATTGAAGATATCTACGCCATAGGTGACTGCGCCGAGCAGCATGAAGCCATTGACAATCGCAGACCTATAGAAGCGGTATGGTATACGGGTAGAATGATGGGCGAAGCTCTGGCACATACCATTTGTGGTAACAAACGAGCGTACAATCCTGGGCATTGGTTCAATTCTGCCAAATTTCTTGATATCGAATATCAAACCTACGGTTGGGTTTTTAGCGACGAGGGCAAAAAAGAATACGAAAAGCATTTTCATTGGCGACATGCTACCGAAAACATATGTATTACCGCAGCTTTCCATGCAGCTACTAATAAATTTTTAGGTATTAACTCCTTCGGCATCCGCATGCGGCATGAGATTTTTGACCGGTGGCTTACTGAAGAACGTGATATGGATTATGTGATGGAATATCTAAAAGATGCCAATTTCGATCCAGAATTCTATTCACAATACGAGTCGGAAATTGTTTCAAAGTATAATTCGGAATTCGGAACGAATATCCACCCGAAGAAAAAAAGTTGGAAACGTATTTTTGCTAAAGCTTAACCTTGACCAAATAGGTTTGTATGGGAAAAAGAACTTCTAATTAAAGTAAAAAAAGATACCCCGTTCACTTCGGCTGCGCTAAGTGACCACGCGAGTATCAGTAAGTCATATTTATGAATGCAATAAAAAACAGTGGTCTGGTTATCTTCCTCATAGGATTAGCCATTTTTACCGTCCTCCCCATAATTGGGACCTATAAATTAAACCAGAGCTCTTTCGACGAAATTGTTAAGGACAAAGGCCTTAAAAGCGATATTTTTATCGATGGGATGAATAAAAATGTGGTTGGTAAAGACTTTAACGGTATGTTGGGGCTATCCACTCAAATCAAAGATGCCCTGAACAAAGCCAACGCCCAACATAGGCAAAACAAAGAGTACAAGAAAGTAATCTATACTTCAAGTAAGGACATGGCGGCCTTGATCGGAAAAAAATCCGGAAATGGATTTATAGAAAACAACAAAGGGCTTATGTGGTTTTTGACCTTTGGTTTGGGCATCATAGGGGCCTTGATGTTCATTCTGCCCAACGTTATCCTTTTGGGCAAAAAAGGGATTAAAAATGACGGAATCTATCATAAAAGCTCCACGAATCGCGGGTGGATCGCTTGGTTAGTCTTTATTTTCCTAGTCTCCTTTTATCTAGTACTCTATTTCGCCCCTCAATTTGCGGTGAATTGGACGTATCTCGTAGATCCGATAAGTGAAAGTCTAAGCGGAAATCCCGCTGGGCATTGGTTCGTATACGGCTTTATGTATTGTACTGTGATGACCGTAATGGCCGTTCGCATGTACATTAAGTATCGCCACAACGTTTACCAGATGGTCCGCACGACTTCGGTATTGTTTTTTCAAATCGTATTTGCATTCTTGATTCCCGAAATCATGGTGCGATTGCAAATGCCCTATTACGATTTTAAGAATGCCTTTCCGTTGGATTACGATTTCTTTTTTAGTTGGAACTTGAAGGAACTATTGAACAGTGGTGGTATCGGACTTTTTATTTTGGTTTGGGGCATTGCCCTTACACTTATCGTCGTACCCGTGATGGTCTACTTTTTCGGAAAAAGATGGTACTGCTCTTGGGTCTGCGGATGCGGTGGTCTGGCCGAAACTTTAGGAGACCCCTATCGCCAACATTCCGATAAATCATTGTTTGCCTGGAAAATTGAGCGTTGGCTCATACATGGCGTTCTACTTTTCGCCGTTGTCATGACCGGAATGACGCTATATAGCTTTTTCGCTGAATCTGGAACAGTATTGGGCATTAAGACCCAGAGCGTTCAAAATACCTATAGTTTGGCAATTGGCTCTGTATTCGCGGGTGTCATAGGAACAGGCTTCTACCCAATTTTTGGTAACCGCGTTTGGTGTCGTTTCGGTTGCCCGTTAGCAGCCTATTTGGGTTTTGTTCAGCGGTTTAAATCTCGTTTCAGAATAACCACCAATGGAGGGCAATGTATCTCTTGCGGTAATTGCTCTACCTATTGTGAACAGGGTATCGATGTTCGTGCATACGCCCAAAAAGGCGAGAATATAGTTCGCTCCAGTTGTGTAGGCTGCGGTATATGTTCTGCGGTTTGCCCGCGTGGGGTCTTGAAATTGGAAAACGGACCATTGGAAGGGCGTATCAACCCCACCGAAATATTGCTCGGTAATGATGTGGACTTGATGAAATTGGTAAATAAAGAATAAATCGGTCGTGACCAAGACCACAAAGGTCTTACATACGCGACGAAAACCACGACATAGTGATAGTTCTTACTCATTACTCCGACAAAAATTAAAATAATAAACGAGACATGTTTCCTAAATTGGTTTTTATGACCTTTGTGTTTGTGCTCTTTGGAAATCCATCCGAAGAAAAAAGCGTATACCATAAAGAATATTACCAAACCGGAAAGATTAAAGCCGAGGGCTGGTTAAAAAACAGCGCAAAAACAGACTACTGGAAATTCTACCACCCTAACGGAAAATACTCAGAACAAGGACATTACAGAAAAGGACAGCGTGTTGCATATTGGCATTTTTATGACCCGAAAGGTAGGCCACTGCAAGAGGGGCATTATAAAAATGGTAAAAAAGCGAGCTGGTGGCTGTTCTATGATACCAATGGAAAAGTCAACCATAAATGCCAGTTGAACAATGGAAAGAAAAATGGCTATTGTTTGAAATATATAGACGAAAAACTTTCTTCAGCGGAAAAATATAGCGACGGAAAAAAAATTAAAGAATGGTACAGTTTTAGTAGTTTTAAAAAAGAGAACAGCTTATCCGACTTAAGATAATGCCAGTGAATTAATTTAATATTTTTGAATTGAAGCGAAAATTAAGGTTTTTGTGCAGATATGAAGGCTTTTTAGATATGCATAGCAGGGCTACGGAAATAAAAAAAGGCAAAATAACTGTGTAAATGACCAAATTTGCAGCCAATTGAAAAGATTTAAATGAGTTCAACAATCAAGGTTATCATTCCCGCGTTCAATGAGGCAGATTCCATTGCCGACGTTATTAAAGAGATTCCCGATTCGGTTTCCGAAGTTATTGTGGTCAACAATAATTCTTCCGACAGAACCGCAGAAAATGCCCATGCCGCAGGTGCAACAGTATTGACCGAAGAAAGAAAAGGGTACGGCTATGCCTGTTTAAAAGGCATGGATTACGTCGCCCAGCAGTCCAAAGTACCCGATATCATCGTATTTATTGATGGAGACTACTCCGATTACCCCGAAGAACTCGATAAGGTTGTAGCCCCTATTTTAAATAAAGGTTATGATTTTGTAATCGGTGCGCGGGTAAAGCGACTAAGAGAGGAAGGTAGTATGACCCCCCAACAAATATTCGGTAATTGGCTCGCTACCTTTTTGATGAAATTGTTGTTTAGGGCAACATTTACTGACCTTGGGCCGTTTAGGGCTATAGCCTATAACAAGTTGTTAACACTTGAAATGGAAGACAAGACCTACGGCTGGACAGTGGAAATGCAGCTAAAAGCCTTAAAAAATAAATTAGCATACACCGAAGTACCAGTGCGTTACAAGAAAAGAATTGGTATTTCAAAGGTATCGGGAACTGTAAAAGGTAGTATATTTGCAGGCGTAAAAATATTGACTTGGATTTTCAAATACAGCATAAAATAATATGGGATTACTGATCGCTTATATCATCCTCTCAATATACAGTATCGCGCTATTATTGATATTCTTTTATAGTTTGGCACAATTGAACCTTTTGGTCAACTACTTGGGCTATAAAAGGCGAAACCAGACCGCACCTAAATTCAATCTTCTTGACCCAAGGGAAATCCCGCTTGTTACCATTCAGCTTCCCGTATATAATGAAGAATATGTGATGGAACGCTTGTTGGAAAACATCGCCAAAATCGAATATCCGAAAAGCAAACTCGAAATTCAGGTCTTAGATGACTCTACCGATGATTCAGTTGTGGATACCGCAAAGTGGGTTCAAGAATTACAAAAAACAGGACTTGACATACAACATATTCGTCGAGAAAATCGCCAAGGTTATAAGGCAGGTGCTTTAAAAGATGGACTTGAAATCGCCAAAGGCGAATTCGTAGCGATTTTTGATGCCGACTTTTTACCGGATAGTGATTGGTTGAAAAAAACGGTCGTTTATTTTAAAGACCCCGAAATCGGTGTAGTACAGACCCGTTGGGGGCACATCAATCGAGATTATTCTACTTTGACGCGTATACAGGCTTTTGCCTTAGACGCCCATTTTACGTTGGAACAGGTCGGAAGAAATGCAAAAGGCCATTTCATCAACTTTAACGGTACGGCAGGGATTTGGCGCAAAGAATGTATCTTCGATGCAGGTAATTGGGAAGGTGACACCCTCACGGAAGACCTTGACCTCAGCTATAGAGCGCAACTCAAAAACTGGAAATTCAAGTATTTGGAGGACGTGGAGACTCCAGCTGAACTTCCCGTGGTCATCAGTGCAGCGCGTTCGCAGCAGTTTCGTTGGAACAAGGGTGGTGCTGAAAACTTTAAAAAAACGGTATGGAACTTAATTTCTGCTAGGAACATTTCGTTCAAAACGAAATTTCATGGCGTGATGCACTTGTTGAACAGCTCGATGTTCCTATGTGTTTTTTTGGTCTCTTTATTGAGTATTCCGGCGATGTATATCAAGGCCCTATTCCCTCAATTTGATTTAGTCTTTACCTTACTCAGTTTCTTTGTTTCGAGTACCATTATCTTGTTCGTTTGCTATTGGTTTACCTACAAGAGTATTCAGGGCAGCAGCTTTGATAATTTTGTCGATTATATCAAACTCTTTTTTACCTTCTTTTCGGTGGCTTTAGGTTTTTCTTTGCATAACTCCATAGCGGTTCTTGAGGGCCATATGGGTAAGCGCAGCGAATTTGTGCGAACGCCGAAATTCAACCTAAACAATCTTACTGACTCTTGGAAGGGCAACAAGTACCTCGCCAAGAAGCTTTCGCCGAACATGATTTTGGAGGCCATACTGATTGTCTACTTTCTTTTTGGCATGTACAGTGCCATTCCTTTAAATGATTTTGGGCTCTTCCCTTTTCATTTGATGTTGTTCATAGGCTTTGGGTTCGTTTTTACGAAGTCTTTGACGGCGCGGGCTTGAATTAAGGTTGCTTAAAATTCTTTTTTTCTACAAGATTAAATTCCTTTTCAGCTTTTCTGGATCGCTTCTTTTCAACTACCTCAAAATTTGGGATTAATCCCTTATATTGGTGCAATAAATAACATATATGGTTTTCCCTCCATAGACCAAAAACAGGATTTACACTCCCAAGCAGTTTACAATAATTGCACAATTGCCGAATCGCTAAAAATATCCAACATGAAATCCATTATGAAAATCGCTCCAAGAACCATACTTTCCATACTATTTGCGTTTTCTTCCATCGTCGTTTTCGCCCAAAGCACAGAAACCTTCCAATGGCCTGAAGGGAAAACTACTGCGGTAAGCCTCACATGGGACGATGGCAGAAAAAGCCAAGTAGAAATAGGCACTCCCCTACTTGATAAATATGGCGTAAAAGCCACCTTTTATGTTGTTCCGTCAGCCGTCGAAAAGGCATTGGAAGATTGGCAACTGGCCGTAGAGAACGGACATGAAATCGGCAACCATTCACAATTACACCCTTGTTCAGGAAACTTTTTATGGGCACGCGACAAAGCACTTGAAGAATATACCCTGCCACAGATGGATGAGGAACTGGCGAACGCCAACGAAAAAGTTCAGCAATTGCTAAACGTAACACCCACGGAATTTGCCTACCCCTGTGGCCAAACTTTCGTAGGCCGGGGAGCAGATACGCAAAGTTATGTTCCCGTTATCTCAAATCGATTTTCATCTGGAAGGACCTGGTTGGATGAAACCCCAAACGACCCGACCTATTGCGACCTCGCTCAAATCACCGGTATGGAGATGGACGGAAAGGACTTTGATGAAATCAAAACCATTATCGAGACGTCAAGGAAAAATGGCTTGTGGCTCGTCTTGGCTGGCCATGATATCGGCAAGAAAGATAAGCAGACCACAGAAGTAATGATGCTTAAAAGACTTTTGCCGTACTTAATGGACCCCGCAAACAAAATATGGGTAGCCCCCGTAGGGGAAATAGCCGCCTATATCAAAGATAAAAGAAGGTTGTAGCTTGGGATGTATTATCCATTTAACAAGCATCTTAGTATTAGGGGGTTCATCAAATCAATTATTTTTCTTTTCTAAACTCATAAACTTTAAGATAGCCGAATAATGTTGGACAAGATTTTCAACGCAACGGGCAAACATGTTCCCCAAGGAACAGTAAGTTGGGAATACTAATTATCCACTAGGTTTTAAATAAACCATAAATCTCCCTAAATACATTAAATTAGTCCTTTTGTACAACCTGACTAAAAAATGCCCAACCAACTCACCACATATTTGAAGCTGCATAAAGTCCCCATTATTTTGGCATTGCTATGCTTAGGGCTCTACTACACTTTCGCCTACCATCTTGATCGTGGTGACTTTATGAAATTATTTGGGCTATTCGCAGCTTTATTTTATTTGTGTCTTCGGCTGATTCAATTCGAGAAGTGGAACCCAAAATTTCTGTTGGTCATTGGAATTCTTTTCCGTGTGGTCTTTCTATTTGCCGACCCCAACCTTTCGCAAGATTTTTATCGCTTTATTTGGGACGGCCATCTAGTCGGGAATTTTATCAACCCCTATTTGGAAGTACCGGACAACCTTATCGGACAAAAAGATTTGGTCATTGCGAATGCACAAGAACTCTATAATGGTATGGGCGGTTTGAGTGCAAGGCATTTTAGCAACTACCCTGCATTGAACCAATTGTTTTTTGCCATAGCTGCCGTCTTAGGAGCGAAGAGTATCATGGGATCCGTAATCGTAATGCGCATAATGATTATTCTGACTGATATTGGAATTATCTATTTTGGGAGAAAACTACTCAAAAACCTCAACCGCTCGCCCCATCTTATCTTTTGGTATTTTTTGAATCCATTGGTTATTATCGAATTAACAGGTAATCTCCATTTCGAGGGCGTAATGCTTTTCTTTTTCGTTTGGTCACTTTACCTATTATCGATTAAAAAATATTTGGTGGCCGCCATACCTTACGCATTGTCTATTTGCGTTAAGCTGGTGCCCTTATTATTTCTTCCGCTTTTTCTAAAACACTTAGGTTTCAAAAAGAGTGTTGTTTTCTATGTTACCGTAGGTGCCATATGCCTCTTATTATTCCTTCCCTTCTATTCTTCTGAATTCGTAGAGAATTATTCGAAAACAGTTGGGCTGTGGTTCTCAAATTTCGAATTCAACGCTGGTCTTTATAACGCTATTAAGCATATTGCCCTCCAGTTCGATAGCAAACCTTGGGAGCTTATAAAGACTTATGGGAAAATAACCCAGATAGCAACCATATTAGCGGTTCTTCTTTTCACCTTCTTAAGAAAAAATCAAAAATTACAGGTTCTGATTACGTCGATGTTGTGGGTACTGACACTCTACTACCTCATGTCGGCTACGGTCCACCCCTGGTACATTATTTTCTTGGTGTTGCTCGGAATCTTTACCGATTATCGCTTTGCCCTGGCCTGGTCCGCAGTAGCCATACTCAGTTATTTTGCCTATTCAGACGCCGAGTTCAAAGAAAACTATTGGTTACTCACAGCTGAATATATTGTAGTATATGTAATTTTGCTTTACGAAATCTTCAACCCAAAGGCACAAAAACCAATTTTTCGTAAAATTTAAACCTCAAATGTTGTAGTTTCAATGTAATCTTGTACATTTGATTTCCAATGAAAGGACAAAATCACATATTCACAACAAAGGGCATCTTTGCTCCGGTTCGTCCGTTTTCTACACGCCGCCGCCCGTAAGGGTGTTCATATTCTATGGAAATAGGTGAGTCCATTTCCGCGCAAAAATCAAAATCCATTATTTCTTACTGTTTAAACACCATTGGCAATGAAAATAGTTATTGCTAACGAAACGCATTTCAAATACGCCCAATTCATCAGCGATACCATTACGGAATCTGCCAAAGTACGGGGAACCGGCATTGCTAAAAGAACTCCTGAATACGTCCAAAAAAGATTACAGAACGGTAATGCGGTAATTGCTTTGGATGGAGACACATTTGCGGGTTTCTGTTATATCGAAGTTTGGGGGCACGATAAGTTCGTTGCTAATTCAGGTCTAATCGTCCATCCCGATTACCGAAATCAGGGACTGGCAAAAAGAATAAAAAAGAAAATATTCGAGCTGTCCAAAGAAAAATTTCCCAATGCCAAAATATTCGGAATTACCACTGGCCTGCCCGTTATGAAAATGAACTACGAGCTGGGTTACAAACCGGTTACTTTTTCCGAATTGACCGAAGACCCCGAATTTTGGAAAGGTTGCCAAACCTGTAAAAATTTTGATGTCTTGACGCGCACCGAACGAAAAATGTGCCTGTGCACAGGAATGCTTTACGATCCGAATGCAAAAACAAAAACAGAAGAAAAGAAAAAGCACGACAACAAAGCTTTTAAAAGATTGAAAAGCATAAAGGAAAGTTTATTCCTAAAGAAGAAAACTAAATAATAAAAAGTAAAGAGTCCGGCGCTCATAATCCTGAACTCACAACTCTTAACGAAGTCAAAGAGCATAGCATAATGAAAAAACTAGTACTAGCATATAGTGGAGGATTAGACACTTCATATTGCGCTAAATATTTATCAAAGGAAAAAGGATTTGATGTTCATGCCGTAAGTGTAAATACGGGCGGATTTTCCAAAGAAGAAATCGCGAACATCGAACAGAAGGCCATACAATTGGGTGCGAGTTCGTACACTTCCATAGACGCGGTCCAGACCTTTTACGAAAAAGTGGTCAAATACCTCATCTTTGGTAACGTTCTAAAAAACAACACCTACCCCCTATCTGTAAGTGCCGAACGGATTGTACAGGCTATTGAAATCGTAAATCACGCAAAAAAAATAGGAGCCGAATATATCGCCCACGGAAGTACAGGTGCCGGTAACGACCAAGTACGGTTCGATATGATCTTTCAGATCATTGCTCCTGAAATAGAGATCATAACCCCGATTCGGGACAATAAACTTTCAAGGGAAACCGAAATCGAATACCTCAAACAGAACGGTGTCGATTATCCTTGGGAAAAAGCCAAATACTCCATTAACCGAGGTCTTTGGGGCACCTCGGTCGGCGGCGAAGAAACTTTGACTTCCGAAAAGCCTTTACCCGATTCAGCATACCCCAGTCAACTGCAAGAAAAAGAACCTTCGGAAGTAAAACTGACTTTCGAAAAAGGGCAACTTATTGCCCTAAACGGGCAAAAAGACACTCCGGTCAATAACATTACAAAGCTAGACGCCCTTGCATCTAAGTACGCCATCGGTAGAGATATTCATGTAGGCGATACGATTATTGGTATAAAAGGCCGCGTCGGTTTTGAAGCCCCAGCCTCGCTCATTATCATCAAAGCGCACCATTTATTAGAGAAACATACCTTGACCAAATGGCAGCAATTTCAGAAAGAGCAACAGGGTAATTTCTACGGAATGTTATTGCATGAGGGTAATTATCTAGATGCAGTGATGCGAAATATTGAGGCTTTCTTGACCGATACCCAGAAAACGGTTTCGGGAGATGTGTTTGTCGGGTTGTACCCATTCCAATTTCGATTAAACGGAATTTCTTCGGAACACGATCTCATGAACGCTTCGTTCGGCAGCTACGGCGAAATAAACAAAGGTTGGTCGGCCGACGATGCCAAAGGCTTTATTAAAATACTTTCCAACTCCGGAAAGATTTATAACCATGTAAACCATACTCATGACTAAGGCAGGTATCATTGGCGGTTCAGGTTATACGGGTGGAGAACTCGTACGGATTCTGTTGCACCATTCTGAGGTGGAAATCGATTTTGTGTATAGCACCACAAGAGTTGGAAAAAAAGTTTCTAGTGCGCATACAGATTTATTAGGAACTACAGAACTAGAATTTACAGGAAACATCAATCCCGATGTCGATGTGGTGTTCTTATGTTTGGGGCATGGAAATTCTTCGAAATTCCTGAAGGCAAACCATTTTTCGAAGGATACGAAAATCATCGACCTGAGCAACGATTTCAGATTAGAAAAGGATGCCGTTTTTGAGGGAAAAGAATTCGTCTACGGACTTCCGGAATTAAAGAAATCGGAAATTCAGAAAGCCAACTATATTGCTAATCCCGGGTGTTTTGCAACGACAATTCAACTCGGGCTATTGCCTCTGGCAAAAGCTGGGTTATTAGGTCAAGAGGTGCATATAAATGCAGTAACAGGTAGCACGGGTGCAGGTGTAAGTCCGTCGGCGACCTCTCATTTTAGCTGGCGAAATAACAACGTGAGCTGGTACAAACCCTTTACACATCAGCATTTGGGGGAAATCAACGAGAGCTTGAAATCACTACAATCCGACTCGGGCGCTCTTTTTTTCATTCCCAACCGGGGAAATTTTACCAGAGGGATTCTGGCAACGGCCTATACCAAATTTGACGGTAGTGAAGCTGAGGCTATCCAAAGTTATAAAGAATTTTATGCAGATGCCGTTTTTACACATGTGGCAGACGAGCCCATCCACCTAAAACAAATAGTGAACACCAATCAATGTCATATCCATTTGCACAAACATAACGATACATTACTTATAACCTCGGCCATAGACAACCTTTTAAAAGGTGCATCAGGGCAGGCGGTACAGAATATGAATTTGATGTTCGGATTTAGAGAAAGTGAAGGGTTGAATTTGAAAGCGGGAGTATTTTAAGGAAGTAAAAAAGGCAAAACGTTGAATTTTGGATTGGCCCCTTCTTGCTTCCGACGAGTGACCAAAGGAACGAGAGGAAAGCACAACTTAAGAGGGATAAATCCCGAGCCATCGTAAATAGCCGCAAAATTAAAACTTAAGAAACAACAAACAGATTCCCGCCGTAGTTTATCCTGAGCGGAGCCGAAGGGCGGGAATGACAATAAAATAGTTTAATATGAAAATAGCCATAATCGGAGCGGGAAACTTAGGACTATCCATCGCCAAAGGAATTTTAAACTCCAACGGAGCGACGACTATGTACCTAACGAAAAGGAACATCTCGGAAATCAAGGATTTCGAAAAGTATGGTAATGTCACCATAACCTCGGATAATCGGGAAGCCGTTAAAAATTCCGACATCTTGATTTTAGCCGTCCAGCCTAGCCAACTGGAGGCGATTCTAAACGACATCAAAGATTTATTGAACGAAAACCACGTTGTTATCTCGACCATAACCGGTTTCAGTATTACCAAAATGGAAGCTATTATCGGTGCAGAGCATAACATCATTCGAAGTATGCCAAATACCGCGATTTCGGTCGGCCAATCGATGACCTGTATTTGCAGTAACGAAAAAGGCCAAAAGAAAATAGAACTGGCGAAGGCCATTTTCAACCGTATGGGCCATTCTATGGAAATTCCCGAACCGCAGATGCAGGCCGCAACGGTCATTTGCGCCAGTGGCATCGCTTTCTGGATGCGCCTCATCCGTGCGACTACGCAAGGTGCTATTCAATTGGGGTTCGACGCCAAGGAGGCGCAAGAACTGGCCATGCATACCTGTAGCGGGGCGGCAAGTTTGCTCATCGATACTGGAAGCCATCCCGAAGCGGAAATCGATAAAGTAACGACCCCCAAAGGATGTACCATTCAGGGCCTCAATGAAATGGAACATCAAGGATTAAGCTCCTCATTGATTCAAGGAATAGTGGCTTCATTCGAGAAAATCAGTAGAATTAAGGAAGGACAATTGTAGAAGTTAGAGGTACGAAATACGAGGTACGGAGTGGAAAAAGTTCAAGGTTCAAGTTTTGATGTTGAGAATATAGATTGTCCACTTGAAGGGACTTTAGGGTTGTACATCCCGAGCCATAGGCCTAAAACCAAAACATAATCAAAAACCTAGAACAACATCTAAGAAAACGATAAACAGATTCCCGCCTTCGTAGGAATTACAATAAAAGAGATTATTCATGAACCTATTCGATGTATACCCGCTTTACGATGTAACTCCGGTTTCCGCAGAGGGAATTGTAGTAACCGATGAAAAGGGCCAAACCTATCTCGATTTTTATGGGGGCCACGCTGTGATTTCCATTGGACATTCGCATCCACATTATGTGAAAAGGCTAAAGGCCCAATTGGACAAAATCGGATTTTATAGTAACTCGGTCAAAAATCCGCTACAGGAAGAACTGGCCACCAAATTGGGACAACTTTCCGGTTGTGAAGATTATAACCTGTTTCTCTGCAATTCGGGGGCCGAGGCAAATGAAAACGCCTTAAAAATGGCCTCTTTCCATACCGGGAAATCTCGAGTCATCGCCTTTAATAATGGTTTTCATGGGCGAACCTCAGCTGCGGTGGCAGCAACGGACAATCCTAAAATCAATGCTCCGATCAACCAACAACAAAAAGTGACCTTTCTTCCTTTTAACGATTTGGAAGCTTTTCAAAAGGAAATTGAAAAAGGAGATGTTTGTGCAGTTATTTTAGAAGCTATTCAAGGTGTTGGAGGATTGGATGAACCTTCGACTGAATTCTACCAAAGCGTCGCTGCGCTTTGTAAATCGAACGAAGTCATTTTGATTGCCGACGAAGTACAGTCCGGTTTTGGGCGGAGTGGAAAGTTCTTCGGGTTTCAACATCATGGCATTACCCCGGATATCATTTCCATTGCCAAAGGCATGGGTAACGGCTTCCCCGTTGGTGGAGTCCTCATTCATGAGGATATTAAAGCCTCCTACGGATTGTTAGGTACAACTTTCGGAGGTAATCATCTGGCTTGTGCAGCTACGATGGCTGTCTTAGAAGTACTGGAAAATGAGGAATTGTTAGAAAACGCAACCCGGTTGGAAACCTATTTTAGGTCAAAAGCTTCAGAAATCCAAGAAATCAAAAGAGTTAAAGGCAGGGGGTTAATGCTCGGTCTCGAATTTGATTTTGAAATCGCCGACCTAAGAAAACGATTAATTCATAACCAACATCTGTTTACGGGTGGTGCAAAGGATAAATTCGTTCTCAGAGTCCTTCCTGCACTGAACATTACCGAAGCACATCTCGATACATTTTTTGAAGCCCTAAAAGCAGAATTATCATGAGTTCGTTATTAGATATACAACAACGCAATGCTGTTCTTTCGACCATGGCACAACTTTTAGAACAAGAGCGAGAGGCAATTCTCGCCGCCAACAAAATCGACATGGAAAACTATTCAGGCGATGACATTGCTATGCGGGATCGCCTAAAGGTCGACCATGCTAAAATAGACGGGATGATACTGTCTTTACAGCAATTGGCAGCGCAAGATGACCCATTGGGCGTAGAACGATTTCAGTTCACACACGAAAATGGTATGCAGGTGAGTAACAAAACTGCTCCGTTCGGTACGGTACTAATTATTTACGAATCGAGGCCTGATGTCACCATTGAGGCGGCGGGCATTGCCTTTAAATCAGGAAATAAAATTCTATTAAAAGGAGGCAAAGAATCTTTGAACAGCAATGTAGTCTTACTGTATTTATGGCACAAAGCGTTGGAGGATAACCAAACTTCCATCGATTGGGTAACCTATTTACAATTCAACAGAGCCGAGACCCAAGCTTTTTTGGAAAAGCCTACCCAAAAAGTAGACCTCATCGTTCCTAGAGGCGGTGAAAAGCTGATTGCCTTCGTAAAACAACACGCCACTTGCCCGGTAATTGTAAGCGGTAGGGGAAACAATTTTGTTTATGTAGATGGGGAAGCTGATCTGCAGATGGCCATCGATATTATTGTCAATGCTAAGACTACCAAAATATCTGCATGTAATGCCTTGGACAAGGTGCTGATAGCATCTGACCTACCTAGAAAAGGGCAGTTTCTACAGCTTTTGATTCAAGAACTGGAAAAGAGCAATGTCGAAATTTTTGCCGATAGTGCCATAGCGAGTATGGAGGGCACGAAGCCCATCGAAGATAATCAAATATGGTACGAAGAGTTTCTGGACTATACAATTGTTATGGGCCAGGCCGCCGATTTAGAAGATGCCATTACCAAAATAAACACCTATGGAGGAGGACATTCAGCAGCTATATTGACTCAAAATAACGATACAGCGACCTATTTTATGAATAATGTTGACTGCGCAGCAGTATATCACAATGCCTCAACCCGATTCACAGATGGAGGTCAGTTTGGCCTTGGCGGAGAACTCGCCATCAGCACCGATAAATTACACCAACGCGGGCCTATCGGGTTACAGCATTTGGTAACAAATAAATGGTATGTGAAGGGGAATGGGCAGATACGGGGTTAGAATTACGAGATACGAAGTAAAAAAATTATACAGTTGAAAGAAAAAAGTTCAGGGTTCAAAGTTGAACTAGGAGATTGTTCCCTTCCTGCTTCCGACGAGTGACCAAAGGAACGAGAGGAAAGCAAAACTTTAGAGGTGTTCTTGCAGAATGCTGAATTAGTATAAAATGTTACAATGAAAAAACGAATTTTACTAAAAATAGGCTCGAACACCCTGACCAAGGAGACCAATCAGATTTCCCGAGGAAAAATCGAGGATATCGGGCGGCAAGTGGCCTCACTGAAGGGCGAATACGAATTTATTATCGTTAGCTCGGGCGCTATTGCCGCAGCCAAACAATTCGTCAAATTGGAGCATAACGGGGGAGAAATTAATGTAAAACAAGCATTGGCAGCTATCGGCCAACCTCATTTGATGCGTATGTTTCAAGAGAATTTCAGAGAGTTGGGGCTTTTTGCCGCCCAATGTCTGTTGTCGTATTCCGATTTTGAAAATCCCAAATCGAAAGCGAACATTAAGAACACCATAGATATATTGGTGGCCAATAACTTTATTCCCATCATCAATGAAAACGATACGGTGGCGGCCGACGAAATACAGTTTGGAGATAACGATAAATTGGCCGCTCTTACGGCTGCATTGCTTAAAGTAGACCTCCTATTGATAGCGACCAATACCAATGGCATTTACACAAAAGCGTCTTTAGAAAACGGACAACCCAAAACCATTCCGGAAGTGTCTGGACTAAAAGGTTTGCAGCAAGAAATAAGCACATTAAAATCGTCACACGGTACAGGTGGAATGTCATCAAAAATCGAAGCGGCCACCATTGCACAGCAAGCAGGTATAGAAACTTGGATCATCAATGGTTTAAAAGATAATTTTATTTCGGATGCCTTGACCGGCATCAGTAACCACACCAAAATAAAGTAATGAAGCACTACCTGTCCGTAAAAGATATCGATTCGCTAACTGATTGGGTGGCGGAAGCCCTGCAGCTGAAGAAAAGCCCTAGGGAATTCAAAAACTTGGGAAAAGACAAGACTATTGGATTATTATTCTTCAACAATAGCCTAAGAACCCGTCTGAGCACCCAAAAAGCGGCTATGAATCTAGGTATGGAAGTCATCGTTATGAACTTTGGCAGCGAAGGTTGGGCCCTGGAATATGCAGATGGTACCATCATGAACCAAGGTACTTCCGAACACATTAAAGAAGCGGCGCAAGTAGTTTCTCAATATTGTGATGTCATCGCTATACGAGCTTTTGCCGGGCTAAAGAACAAAGCGAAAGATGAGGCAGAACTAGTTTTAAACGGATTTAAAACGTACGCATCCGTGCCCATTATAAACATGGAAAGTTCGGTCGCGCATCCGTTGCAGGCTTTAGCCGATGCGATTACCTTGGCCGAGCAAAACACAAAACCAAGACCCAAAGTGGTACTTTCATGGGCACCACACCCTAAGGCCTTGCCGCATGCCGTAGCGAATTCATTCGTAGAAATGGTGCAGTTGCAGGATGCCGATTTCGTAATTACCCATCCCAAGGGCTATGAGCTAAATACTGAGATAACAAAGGGAACAAAAATCGAATACGATCAAGATAAAGCTTGTGAAAATGCCGATTTTATTTATGTGAAAAACTGGAGTAGTTATTCTGAATACGGAAAAATACTGAATCAAGATAAAAGTTGGATGATGACCAAAGAGAAATTGGGCAGTGCCAAATTCATGCATTGTCTACCCGTTCGAAGGAATGTGGTTGTGGAAGATGCGATTCTTGATGGCGAACAATCCCTAGTTATTGAGGAAGCGAATAATCGAACCTACTCGGCGCAAGTCATATTAAAAAAAATCTTGGAAAGTCTTTAACATTTAAATATGACAAAAAAACTAAAGGGTAAAGTTTGCATTATTACCGGTGCAACCAGCGGAATGGGAAAGGCAATTGCCGAAACCTTTTCAAAAGAAGGGGCGAAATTAATTCTTTCTGGGCGCAATGTAGAAAGAGGAAACGCCCTAGCCCAAAAATTAGAGGATGCCGTATTTATCTCGGGAGATGTCAGCGAACCCTTGTACAACGAAAAATTGGTAAACTCGGCCATAAAAAATTTTAACAGACTAGATGTGCTTTCCATCAATGCAGGAATTCTGGGTTTGGGCAACGTAGTCGATCTTCCAGAAACCTTATGGAATACAACAATAAACACGAATCTTAGTTCAATTTTCTATCTATCAAAATACGCGATTCCACATTTACAAAAAGATAGTGGAACCATTTTAATCAATGCATCGATTGCAGCCTACAAAAGTTTTCCAAACCACCCAGCCTACTGCGCTTCTAAAGCGGCATCGGTGGCCTTAATGAAGCAAATGGCCGTAGAATATGCGCCAAAAATAAGAGTCAATGCTATTTGTCCCGGTCCCGTAGATACGCCTTTGATATGGGATTCTGCCAAAGCTTTTGAAAATCCTGAAGCGGCTGTGCAAAATGCCGGAAAAGCGACATTAATGCAACGTTTGGGCACTCCAGATGATATAGCAAAATTAGCTTTGTTTCTAGTTTCTGAAGACTCCTCTTGGATTACCGGAACGGCAATGACCATTGATGGAGGAATACTGAATACCTAATATGAAATTAAACTTATCCATCGTAAAAATCGGCGGTAACGTCATTGAGAACAAAACAGAACTCTCAAAGTTCTTGTTGGCTTTTTCTCAACTGAATGACCCTAAAATATTGGTGCACGGCGGGGGAAAGCTAGCAACGGAACTCGGCAAAAAATTAGGTATCGAATCGAAATTAATTGGTGGACGGCGAATTACAGACGCCCAAAGTTTAGAATTGATTACTATGGTGTATGGTGGTTTGGTCAATAAGAATATTGTCGCAGAACTACAATCCCTGAATTGTAATGCAATCGGTCTGAGCGGCGCAGATGGTGATACGATTCAGGCACATAAACGGCCCGTAAAGGATATCGATTATGGCTTCGCAGGCGATGTTGACGGTGTCAATTCCAAAACTATAACTCAACTATTGAACGCCGGCCTAACATCTGTTTTCTGTGCTATGACCCATGATGGCAACGGACAACTGTTCAACACGAACGCTGACACCATAGCCTCCGAACTGGCTATCGGAATGAGCGATAGCTACAAAACAACCCTATATTATTGTTTTGAAAAGAAGGGCGTTTTGATGAATATAGAAGACGATGAATCAGTAGTAAAACATATCGATTCCGTATCCTACGAAAAACTATTGGAAGCAAAAGTCATTGCAGACGGCATGCTTCCCAAGATGGAAAATTGTTTTCATGCGTTGAACAAAAATGTATATCAGGTATGTATAGGTGACATCACCATGCTCGACCCAAAATCGACTTTATTTACGACCCTTACCTTATGAAAACAGAACAAGCAGTGTTGACCGAAAAGGCAATAGAATTACTAAAGGAACTGATTTCCATTCCCTCTTTTTCTTCCGAAGAGGATAAGACTGCCGATGCTATCGAGAATTGGTTCAAGGCCTTTGATATTCCGTTTCAACGCAAAATGAATAACGTCTTTGCCTTCAACAAGTATTTTGATGAAAGCAAACCAACTCTTTTACTTAATTCACACCATGACACGGTAAAGCCAAACTCGGCCTACACTAAAGATCCATTTCATCCACATACTGAAGATGGGAAGCTATTCGGTTTGGGCAGTAATGACGCAGGTGGCGCATTGGTTTCGTTGTTGGCGACCTTTACGCACTTTTATGCATCGAAAAATCTAAACCACAATATTTTAATGGTGGCCTCGATGGAAGAGGAAAACGCAGGACCGAACAGTCTAAGAGGATTGTTACCGAGCCTTCCAAAAATTGATGTGGCCATCGTGGGCGAACCCACTTTGTTGGATCTTGCGATAGCTGAAAAAGGCTTGGTCGTCTTTGATGGTGGTATAAAGGGAACGCCTTCACATGCCGCTCATCCGAATACCGATAATTCTATATACAACTCCATCAAAGTGCTGGAATGGTTTAAGAATTATAAATTCGAAAAAGTGTCCGAGGCTTTGGGAGAAGTCAAATTGACCGTTACTCAAATCAAAGCGGGAAGTCAACATAATGTGGTTCCCGCGCAGGTCGATTTGGTTATCGATGTTCGCGTGAACGATAAATATACCAATGCCGAAATCGCCGAGATTTTAAAGACAGAAGCGCCCTGCGAATTGCAAGAACGTTCATTACGGTTGAATTCATCGGCCATCGCCAAAGATCATCCGCTGGTACAATCGGGAATAGCAATAGGAAGAAAAACTTATGGTTCCCCCACCCTTTCGGATCAGGCAGCTTTAACCTGTCAGTCTTTAAAATTAGGGCCTGGGGATAGTACACGATCACATTCGGCAGATGAGTATATTTATGTAAAGGAAATCGAAGATGGGGTTGATCTGTATATTCAACTTCTTGAGGGATTTTTGAAAAATTAATATCAAAAATTAAGATTGTCCCCTTCTTGCATCCGACGAGCGATTCTGGAGCGAGAGGAATGCACAACTTTAGGGGTGTTAAGCCCAAGCTTAAAGAGACATACGCCGACATTAAACAGTTCCCCGCCTATGCGTGGAAGACAAAAACATTTATTTTTATGAAACTCTGGGACAAAGGTTTTAGTACCGATAAAAAAATAGACCACTTCACCGTGGGCAATGACCGAGAACTAGATCTATACTTGGCGCAATACGACGTAATCGCCTCAAAGGCACATGCGAAAATGCTGGGCAAAATCGGATTGTTGACCGCCAATGAAACGAATGCTTTGGTTGCCGAATTGGATAATATAGCGACATCTATCGAAAAGGGGACCTTTATCATTGGGGATTCTTTTGAGGATATGCATTCAAAAATCGAATTCCTACTTACCGATAAATTGGGCGATACCGGAAAGAAAATACATACCGCCCGGTCACGGAACGATCAGGTTTTAGTCGCCATGCATTTATATTTAAAAGATGAACTGACGGAAATCAAATCGCAGACGAAGACCTTATTCGATTTGTTATTAGATTTGGCCGAAACGCATAAGGACGTATTGTTGCCAGGCTATACCCATTTACAGATTGCGATGCCCTCTTCTTTCGGACTATGGCTTTCCGCCTATGCAGAGAGCCTTATCGATGATTTGTATTTTATTGATGCGGCTTATAAAGTGGCAGACCAAAATCCGTTAGGGAGTGCTGCCGGTTATGGTAGTTCCTTTCCGATTGACAGAACCTTTACTACAGACGAAATGGGTTTTGAAACAATGAAATACAATGTAGTCGCTGCTCAAATGGGTCGGGGTAAGGTAGAAAAAGCGACTGCCTTTGGCATGGCAAGTATTGCGGCCACCTTATCAAAGTTGGCGATGGACATTTGTCTGTATATGAGTCAGAATTTTAATTTTATCTCGTTCCCAGACGAACTGACAACGGGGAGCAGTATTATGCCGCATAAAAAGAACCCTGATGTGTTTGAACTCGTAAGGGCGAAGTGTAATAAGCTTCAAGCGGTGCCCAATCAATTGACCTTGGTCATCAATAACTTGCCGAGCGGATACCACCGCGATCTACAGCTAGTAAAAGAAATTATCGTGCCTGCTATTCAAGACATGAAGGCCTGTTTGGAGATATTGACCTTTAGTTTAAAGGAAATCCGAGTAAATACAACCATTTTGGACGACCCTAAATACGATTACCTCTTTAGTGTTGACACATTAAACGAATTCGTTCAAAACGGCCTGCCCTTTAGAGATGCCTATAAAAGAATGGGGCAAGAAATTCAGGAAGGTACCTTTACCCCAAAACGTGATATTCACCATACCCATGAGGGTAGTTTGGGCAATTTATGTTTGGAGCAGATTCGGGAGAAGATGGAAAGGCTTTTCTAAGAGGGCTTAAAAACCATCTCGTATCGTAGTGTCAACTGCAAATTTTCTAAAATATAATACGTTTGTCGTATCGTTTCTTTCAGCCTGAATCCAATCGCCCATGTCTTGCGTTGTAAATTGGCTTTGATGGCACTTAAAGGAAGTAAAGGCGAGCTCCTCATCCTCAGCACTGAACTCAATCTTAGTATGCAACAAATCGGGGTGTGCCCAACCGAGGCCCCAAGCTGCAGGAAATTTCTTGGTCTGTTCCCTTGTCCATGCGAAATGGTAGAGGTCGATTTTATCGACCAAATTTTCGCGTAACAAAATTTCTGTAGTCAACAACCCCACCATTCGATGGTCAGGATGTCCCGTATCTCCATCCGGGCCAAAAGTCAAAATGACTTCAGGCTGAAGCTCTGAAATTTTTTCGGCAATTCGTTCTTTCAGTTGGGCCACTTCTTCATAAAAATTATGGTTACCGTTCAGACCGAGGCCGTCTTTGGCTTCTAAAAAATGAGGCGGATTGATACCCAATGCTGCACATGCGCATTCCGTTTCAAGCTTTCTCACTGCTATTAGGGAATCTCCGGCCGGTAGACCCGCATGGTCAGTGACCCCATATCGGCCATCGGTCGCCACAACCAAATGTACATCTGAAATCAAAGCGTATTTGGCCAAGGCTGGGCCAATAGTAGTCTCATCATCAGGATGCGCAAAAATGGCCATTATGGTTTTGGGGGGGGTACTTTTCGATAAGGCTTCCTTCTCCGCTTCTTTTTGGCTGGACGATGGTTTACACCCACAGACCAAGGTCAGTAGAATAACAAGGCCAAATAATTTGTCAGTATTCATTTTTAATGATATTTTCTTATTCCAAACGACTTGAATTATTCTTTTCCTGTAATGGTTCATATGGTTAAAGTTACTAATTTCGAACCTTTAGTAACGTTGTTTCAAACCATCCAATGCAAAATCAATCAACAAGGTATTTCGCCCTCTTATTAACAATCCTTTTTCCATTGGGTAATTTTATAATTGCCCAAGACCAGTACCAAAGAAATCCCTCAGCCGATGTGCAGGGCTATATTTTTAACCTGACACTTAACGACAACAACAATCAAATCAAAGGGGAAGCCCAGATTACTGTAGACTTTAAAAACGAAGTAAATGAATTTGCCCTTGACCTTGTCGGTAAATCCGAAACTTATGGTATGGAAGTGACCAACATTTTTGAAGGCGAAAGCTCGGCCAATTATACCTTCGAACAAAATAAAATTAGAATCGTACCGACTGCTTCAGAAGTCAAAACCAGAACTTTTAAAATCGAATACAGCGGAGTTGCAGAACGGGGTTTGGTCATCGATACTACAAAATTCGGGCAGCGCTCTTTCTTTGGAGATAATTGGCCCAATTTGGCGCGGCACTGGCTCCCTTCTGTAGACCACCCCTATGACAAGGCCACTATAGAATTTCGCATTACGGCACCCGACCATTACGATGTAGTCGCTACCGGAGAAAAAATAGAAGAGAGTAGTCTGGGTAACAGCCTGAAACTGACCACTTATAAAGAACCGGCTCCCGTTGCAATGAAGGTGGTTACCATCGGGGTAACCAAATTCGCCAGCATCTTGTTAGATGAGGTTTATGATATTCCCGTTACGGCTTGGGTCTATCCTGAAAATCGGTTAGATGGATTTTCAGATTACAGCGTAGCGACTAATGTACTAAAGTATTTTATCGACAATGTTGGCCCATATTCCTATGCGAAACTAGCCAATATGCAAGCCAAGACACAGTGGGGCGGTCTTGAGAATGCGGGAACCATCTCATATTTCGAAAATTCCGTTAACGGAAAAAACGAGGTCGAAGGCCTGATTGCCCATGAAATAGCACACCAATGGTTCGGTAATTCGGCCAGTGAAAACGACTGGAACCATGTTTGGCTCAGCGAAGGTTTCGCTACCTATTTTGCTATTTTATATCAAGAAAGTGCCTACGGTGATGAAAGACGAAAGGAAGAATTGGCCCTTGACCGAAAACAGATAATGGAATATTATAAAAGGAAACCCGCGCCTGTTGTAGACCCTACCATTACCGATCCAATGAAAGTATTAAGCGTATACACCTACCAAAAAGGGGGTTGGGTATTAAATATGCTGCGCCACAAACTGGGTGATGAAACTTTTTGGAAGGGCATACGCACCTACTACAAAACTTTCCAAAACTCCAATGCCATGACTGCCGATTTTCGCAAGGTCATGGAAGCGGTTTCTGGTGAAGATTTGGAAGCTTTTTTTGAACAATGGTTGTTTGCTAAAGGGCATCCTGAAATCAAGTGGAGCTGGAGCTATAAAAAAGGTAGAGTGGAAATCGTACTAGAACAGCAACAAGACCGCCTATTTCAATTCCCTTTAGAAATTGGTATTATTGTAGATGGCAAGACCATCTTAAAAACGATAGAAATAGATGAACAATCTAAAACCGTTGAAATGGAGGCCGCATCTCGACCAGAAAGGGTTACTTTAGACCCAAACCTATGGCTTTTGTTCGAGGATAAAAAGTAGGGTGAGCAACTACTCCTAAAACTATTAACATCTGTCCATTTACCGTAGAATTGATACCTAGTAGACAAGGCTAAAACCCAAAACTTGGTAGAAAATCGTTAAATATATCACTTTGCTGTTCTTTTTTTTAGAAAAGCTGCATGATTATATACGTGTTTTTTCGATTGAGATTTAGTCTTTAAATTTATAAATCACATCCTAATTATCGATATTCTTAAAGAATATTCTTTCTTTTTATAGTAACTTTAAGGACAACCTTTAAATCGAGCGTTATGACGAAGCATCATATTTACTGGTGGAACCTTGAAAACCTTTTTGATATCGAGAACTCTCCCAGACGGAGCGAATTTTTAAACAAAAAATTAAAAAGTGAATTGGTAGGATGGACAAGAGAAGTTCTAAATAAAAAAATAGATAACCTAGTCTCCATAATCTCAAAATTCAACAGTAATAATGGGCCTGATATCTTCGGTGTATGCGAAATTGAAAACGATTTTGTCATCGAATTACTTATTGAGAAAATCAATATTTCTTTGGGCAGGACCTACGATTTTTTGATTTCAGAAGATACCGATAAAAGGGGAATAGACACAGCCTTGATTTTCGACAAAGATAAATATGACCCGGTCGGGGAGACGTTCAGTCTTAGGATAATAAAACGAAATTCGACAAGAGACTTATTTCAAGTGCACCTCAACACGTTAGCGGGAAATAGACTAATCATAATACTTAATCATTGGCCTTCACGCTCGGGAGGCGAACAATATAGTGAGCCATACCGTATCATGGTTGCCGAAAACCTTGCTTATTGGATTGAACGGATTCATGAGGAACAAGATCCACTACAAGATTCCGATGCTTCTATACTGCTTATGGGCGATTTTAACGACAACCCGTATAACCGCTCCTTGGTTGATTACCTAATGGCCGTTAATAATAGGGCACTGGTGAAAAGTAGCAGAACTACCAAAAAGTACATGTACAATTTAATGCACCGATTTTTAGATGACCAAATAGGAACATACGTATTCAATACAAACCTGAATATTCTGGACCAGTTTATCGTGTCGAAGAGCATTCTTTCGGAGGTAGCTGGAGTTCCCTTTGATATCAGCACCGTTGATATAATCAAATATCCAGAAATTGTTAAGGGAAGCTATAATACACCAGTCAAATTCGGAAGACCTAAAAATAAAGATTACCACCCAGATGGATTTAGTGATCATTTGCCTATTTCCTTGGTACTGAACGAAGCAAATCCTGCAACCTGATGCGGTAGACTTAAATTACAATGCCTTCTCCAAATCTACCGCCTGATGTAATTTTCCATTCTGATAATACCAAAGGGAAAGCCTCTTTGAAATGTGGTGTCCATTAGCACTTCAAATGATGAAAATTAACTTTCTTAAAATTCAGCTATTATCAATTTGAATGCAGGGTTAAAAATCACACAAATCAGAATTTTGATTGTACCAACTTTACTCTAAATTCTGAAAACTGTTTATTTATCAATCCAGGAAATTTCTTTTATAAAACTGGGCTGTTTAAAGATTCTACCATTAATCCGTGTTGGTTCACACCAATCATTGCAGCATTCACAGCAAAAATTTTTCTCCTCTATATGCGACTTCTATTTTTGGTCAACCTACAATTATAAATTTCACTGCGCCCAAATCATGAGAAAAATAATTACCCCAGTCTTATCTTGTTTGGTTATTGCCTGTAGTTCCGACATGGAAGACATAACGGTGGACGAATTTTCCGAAGAAACTCCCAAACAAAAATTACTTGATGCAACTGCAAACAAGGCTCCTATTATAAATTCGCAAGCCTTTTCGATTGCAGAACATTCAAAAGAAGGTATCTCCATTGGCTTTATTAAGGCTTCCGACGTCGATGGCGACGAAATCACGTATACCATAGCATCTGATGGAGACGTTACCCTAGATGAAAATACAGGTGAGCTAAAAGTCGGCACCAATCTTAAGCTCGAGTTTGAAGCTGCCCAAAATCTAGAATTTATAATTTCTGCCTTCGATGGAAAAACCATTACTGACAAAGAAATCAACATAACCGTTCAAGACGTAGATGAAACCTCTATATTAACTGAAGACCAAAAATAACTTATCACCTATTTTCAACACCTGCTTTTTTGGAAGGGAGCCAGCAATAGCTCCGTGAAACTCAGCCAAAAATGGGGAAGCGCCATGAAGCTGTATCTCGATGGAGCCATTTCTGAAGAATTCAGGGCTACCGTAGAAAGTGTAATTGCACAATATAATGCACTGACCGTTGATGGCGATTTTAGTATCTCATTGGTCGAAAATTCATTCGATGCCAATGCAACCCTGTTTTTTGGCACAAAAGAAGATGTGGAGAATTTTTGGCCCGATATGTACGAAGAAATCAAAGGCCGCAACTACGACGGCTTTGCGATGACCCCATCGGCAAATTCTATTTTGACCTCTACCCGTATATGGATTTCCAATCCGATAGAGGCGCTATTTAAACACGAACTGGGCCACGCCCTTGGTTTTGGACATTCCAATAAATGTGAAGATGAGAATAGCTTTCGATGTTCTCAAATTAGCGCCAATAATCATTTTTTAGCTGTCGAAGAAGATATAATCCGCATATTATACCATTCGCAGATGCCTGCAGGTCTGTCAGAAACCGAAATCGCGATGGTTTTAGCCAACCTGTTCCTCAATGACCGGAAGTAAAGATATCTAAATGCCGAAACCGAGCCGATTCTTGGCGGTGTTTTCTTTACCGAATTCTTAGAAAGAAAGGCATAACATGATGAATTGAATTCATCGCACTTCCGTTTAATCTACCATTACAAAATGGTTTTAAAATGTTTTTTCTTGGGGAATACACACGGACCAATGAGTTGCGTCTTTGTAAACGGCTTCGCTTAGAATGACCGAAATCACTTTATCATTCCCAAATTCACCACCTCCTGATCGGTCAGGTAGCGCCAATGACCACGGGGTAGGTCTTTTTTGGTAAGACCTGCATAAACGACGCGGTCGAGTTTGACGATTTCATATTCCAACGTCTTGAAGATATTCGCCACAATATTGCTTCGGGTACTAAAGATTTCCATGCCCACTTGGGTTTTTGGCGCGTTATCGACAAAACTGACATCTTGCACTTTAACAACCTTCTCGTCAACGACCAACCCTTCTTGAATTTTTTTAAGGTCTGCACTTCTAAGCGGTTTGCTGAGCTCGATATGGAATATTTTACGAAGTCCGTTTTTTGGGCTGTTAAGACGCTTGGTTAATTCACCATCGTTCGTGAACAACAAAAGCCCGGTGGTATTCTTGTCTAATTTACCCAGAGGTTTCAATTCGGTCTTAGAGGCTTTTGATATCAGACCTATAGCGGTACGCCTACCCCTTTCGTCACGGCCGGCAGTAGTAAAATCTTTGGGTTTGTTTAAAAGCACATATTCCCTTTTTATGGGATTCAGCAAACGACCGTCGAATTTTACCTCATCGCTCAATTTCACCTTATACCCCATTTCAGTAATAGGCTTCCCGTTCACGGTAACATTACCGGCAGTAATATAGATATCGGCCTCACGACGCGAGCAAACACCTGAGTTGGCTACATATTTGTTCAACCGGATCAGATTGGGGTCACTTGACTTTTGGGTATTTCCACTATTTTTTATTGGGGCATTTCCCTTAGATTTGCTATTTCTGCGAAACGTTCCGCCTTCTCTGCCCGATGCCCTTCGATCGCCATCGGAATTTGCTCTACTTGATGACTTCTTCCCTTTACTAGACTCCGATCTACTCATATCACCCCTATTTTTTGCAAAGGTAGCAAAGGGTTTTGGATGTGGCGGCAATCGAAGCCGTTAATCGGTTTCATAAAAGATTACTTGATGAAACTAGTAAAAGCATACTGAAATAAATTCAGTACGGGTGGAAAATGGCGGTAGCGCTTTACCAACTAAAAAAAAATCATCATAGTGCCTTAAAAATATCATTTCATAAAACCGATACCGAGGACAATAACCTGAAGTACGCACCGAATATTCAACTGGAATAAGCTAAGAAACAATTCAATCCTCAAACTCCACGCTAGACTGCCTTACCCGATTTATTGTCAACTTAATAACATCAGGGCGTGAGTAATGCCCAACTGGATCAAAGTTCTGACGTTCTTCGTAGACGCGATTGAAATCTAAAGTGTTATAAATAAGACCTTCTTTATGTAGAACAGGTTCAATAATCCATTCCCCATCGGAACCTGCAATTCAAGATCCACCTTTGGCCAATACCTTGGGTGCCTATTCAAGTATTTTATCAATGTGGGGGGGGGTATTCGGAAAGTCTTCCTTTTTCATCAGCGAAGAGACTGAAGTCAAAAAACTTCACGATTCACGAGCTATGAACCGGGTTATATTTTTAGTGTTATGATCGCTTCCGGGCCAAACCGCGATGTTTGAATTTTCACCTTGACCGTAGAGTGCTGTTCATGGTAAAGGCATCCAATTTTCCCAACAATTGAGTCCGCCAACGGTAAATTCTTTCAGCGGGTGCACTTGTAATCCGTTTCCGTCGCCTGGCGCCCAGGTCAGACGCTCATCGTAGGTCGGTTGTAGTTTTCGATGTACCGATTTGATTTCTCCATTCGTATTAATATGGACCAAAGAACAATAGAGACTGTGCTCTCCCCTATTCTTAGCGCGTTCGATAATACCCAAATATATAGCTATGTTGTGCTTTTTGGCAAGTTCTTGAACACGTAGCAATTCCCCAACTTCGATTTGAACTGCATTTCGTACATAATGGGCATGAATCTCCTTATTTACTTTTGAATCCCATGCGGCACCATCGGTCAATGCTAACCAAAAAGTGTAACTAGGCAAGAATGCTTCCCCAAAAACGATGAGTTCCACTTTTTTATTGGCAGCTTTCCAAATTGTATTTTCAATTTTTTTAGGGTGGAAATCTTATTCGACCAAATCGGGGATATTTGTGCTATGGCTACTTTTAACATGCTTTTGCTCATAGTATACGGTTGAGAACAAGGTCAACATCGATTAACAAAATACTGAAAACACCTATAACAATGATGAGTTTGATAATGTTATGAAGCCCTACGTAATGTAGTTTGGTTCTCGATTTCCATAGCATTATGGTAAACAAAAGAAGCAATACGATGCATCCTAAAAAATAAATATACATATAACCTACATCAAAATAGTTGATCAATAGTAAAGCAGGAATCAAGGTCAACAACACTAGAATACAAATACAAATTTTAGAAAATCGCGCACCATACAATACAGGAACAGTCTTGTAGTTCTGTGCCATATCACCGGCAATATTTTCCAAGTCCTTTATCATTTCTCTGGCCAATATCAACAGGAAAAGAAAAATCGCATGTACGAAAATTACCGTCTCGAAATTTTTATAGTAAACGAACACCGCAAAGAAAGGGGCAATCGCCAAAGTAGCGGAAACGAAATTGCCCACAAAAGGTACTTTCTTCAACTTGTGCGAATAAAACCAAATACCAAAAATATAGGCCGAAAAAAAAAGCACCGCTTTAAAAGAAACGTAGCTGGCCGCAAAGACTGCCAAAAAATTGAGCATAAAATAGGTGGTCAGTTTAAAACGTTGACTAACCAATCGATCTAACATACTCTTTCTAGGTTTATTGATCAAGTCTTTCTCGGCATCGTAAAAATTATTGATGATATAGCCACTTGCGATAACAAGACCCGAGGCCACTACAATCAAAAAAAGATTGAGATCTAGGATTACTTTACGTAACGGAAAATTAGGGGACAATATGTAAATGGAAGCCAAATACTGCGCCAAGGCAACCATTAAAATATTATAGCCTCGCACCACAGAAAACAGACTCAATAACTTTAAAAGCAAGAGTTTGTTTTTTCTGCTCAACATGTTTTAGAAAATTGTACTAGAAGTTATAAACGACTTCTAACTTGTAGCCGTTCAAAGCATTTTGGGCCTTTTCAAAATCTTGGGTAAAGCCCAGAATATAACCGCCCCCACCAGAACCACAGAGTTTTAGATAGTACTCGTTGGTATCTATTCCTCGTTTCCAAAGTTCATGGAATTTTGCAGGAATCATCGGCTTGAAATTATCGAGCACCACATGCGAAAGTTGTTTCAAATTTCCGAAAAGTGATTTTACGTCTCCGTTCACAAAATCTTCGACACAGGCATCAGTATGTTTGATAAACTGGTTCTTCAACATATTCCGGAAACCTTCTTGCTTCATTTTTTCCATAAAAAGCTGTACCATCGGCGCGGTTTCGCCGGTCGAACCACTGTCTAGCAAGAATACCGCACCCTTGCCTTCGGTGTTCTGGGACGGAATACTCGTAGATTCGATATTGTTTTTTGAATTAATAAGGATCGGAAGGCTTAAATAGCTGTTCAATGGATCTAAACCAGATGATTTGCCATGGAAAAAAGATTCCATTTTACCAAAAATAAGTTTTAATTTGAGTAATTTTTCACGGGTCAGATTTTCGAGCACCGTTACTTTATCATGGGCGTATTTGTCATAGATAGCGGCGACGAGTGCACCGCTACTACCAACACCATAACCCTGCGGAATGGAACTGTCAAAATACATGCCCGAGGCAATATCGGTCTTTAAAGTATCGAAATCAAAAGAAACGAGTTTAGGGCTGTTCTTTTGTAACATCTCTAGATATCCTTCGAATTCCCTTAAGCTTTGATTCGATTTTTTGGCCGATTCAGATGGATTTTCATCGGTCTTCAAAGCACCCTTAAAAAAGTTATATGGAATGGAGAGTCCTTTGGAATCTTTGATGATTCCGTATTCTCCGAAAAGAAGAATTTTCGAATAAAACAAGGGTCCTTTCATATGGTAATTGCATTATTTTACATTGCAAAGATACGAATTTTTGATTTGAAAAAACGACTATGTGGTCTGTACCACCGCCAATAAGCCATGTATCAGCGTTTCTTCGCCCCAATACCTAATTGGTCGCAGATATGTTGTCCGTTTTCACAATACCCAAGCAGTTCGGTTTTGATGAATTTATAAACCTCATCCTTTTCGTTCTCGGGATAAAGCACATGAACATTTGCACCGGCATCTAGGGTAAAGCAAACATTGGTCTTTGAAATTTTTCGAAAAGCCCATATTTTATTTATGATTTCAAGCGTATTCGGTTTCATCAATATAAAATAAGGCTGACTGGTCATCATCATAGCGTGCAAGGTCAATGCCTCACTTTCGACGATTTTCACAAATTCGTTTAAATTTCCTCCGGTAAAAATCGTTTTAAGTTTTGTCAGATTTTCATGCGCCTGATCGAATCGCTGATTTGCGAACGGATGATTGTACATTAAATCGTGACCAATAGTACTGCTCACCTGCTTTTGACCCTTGTCGACTAGCAGGATGGTATCTTGGTAGTTTTTAAATACATTATGTACTTTATAAGGGTACTTAATTGCGTAAAGATTAGAACTGCCCGGAGTATTTTCATGATGGCCCCATTGCGCTATATCGCCCTCAATACTGCGGCAGGCACTACCTGAACCAAGACGGGCCAAAAAAGACGCCTTCTTTTTGAAAAACATAGTATCCATTTCTGGGATAAGCTCCTTTTCCAAATCCATCAAACAAAGGGCAATTGCCGACATGCCGCTAGCCGAAGACGCTATGCCACTGCTATGGGGAAACGAATTGGAAGTCTCAATAATAAAATGATAGCTCTTTAAAAAGGGAATATACTTTTCGATACGTTTAAAAAAGGTCTCGACCTTGGGCCGAAAACCTTCCTTAATCTCTCCTTCAAAAAACAATTCGAATGAAAAATCATGTGCCTTTTTTTCCAGTTTTGCATAGGAAAGTGAAGTGGTCGTAGTGCATACGTCTAATGTGAAACTTACAGAAGGATTAGCCGGAACTTGATTTTCTCTTTTCCCCCAATACTTGACCAATGCAATATTGCTGGGCGATTTCCATGTCGTTTTTCCGGAAGCTTTAAGTTCAGCGTATGATGAAGGAATAAAGTCTTTTTCGGTCATTGCAAAATCTATTTTGTGCAAAGATAGTTTTTAAGCAGATTGTGATACGCTCCGATCAAATAAATCACTATTTTAGGAAGAAATACACCAGCCAAATTGAAAAAAAAACTTAAATATATTGCCTATGCGGTCTGCATTTGTGTAGTTATCGGTTTTCTAACAAGTTTTGCCACTCAAAGTTCGGTAAACGACTGGTACCTTACCCTTAATAAACCTAGCTTCAACCCACCCAACTGGATTTTCGCACCAGTCTGGGCTCTTCTTTACATTCTGATGGGTATTGCCGCCGGCATTGTCTGGGGCAAAGGGCTACATCATTTATTGGTCAAGACGGCCTTGTACCATTTTGGGTTTCAATTGCTTCTAAATGCGGCCTGGAGCATTGTTTTCTTTGGCCTCAAAGAACCCTTTTGGGCTCTTATAGTCATTATTTCTTTGCTGATTCTGCTTGTACTAACTATCCATTGGTTCAAGGTGGTCAGCAAGGTCGCCGCCCTCTTGTTGTTGCCCTATCTTTTATGGGTATGTTTTGCGACGGCGCTGAATTATAAAATATGGGAGATGAATTAGGTTTAAGGGGTTTCTTGTTTCAGGTTCGATACCGACTTGAAACTCGAAACTATTATTTTGATATTTCCAGCAACTTCATCATCGTTCTATAATTGCGTGTGGTTGCCTCAACCATTAGTTTTCTTTCAATAAGGTTGTTATTGAGTTTGGCTTTACCATAACCATTTTGGCAAAGAAGATAGACACAGTCTTTAGTAATAAAAAAATGTTCGTTTTCGAAGGTTAGCTGCTGAAACGCATCAACTAGTTCTCCTCGAGGGGTATTTTTTAGTAAAACAAAATAGACTTCCTTGCGTTCGAGAGCTTCCGAATCAGTATATGGGTTTTGTTCCAATATGCTTTCAAAATCTCTTTTAGATTTTACCAGCACCGGAACGTCAAAACCAAATACGTCTTGAATACCGGTTTTGATTCTTTTCTCTAAAATACCCTTATCCGTTTCAGTAGCGCCAAAGGCGATGTTACCACTTTGGATATAGGTCATCACATTTTGAAACTTTAATTTTTCAAGCAAAGCCCTAAGCTCGGCCATGGGCATTGCCTTCTGTCCGCTTACATTGACACCCCTAAGTAACGCAATAAAGTTTTTCATCACTATGAACTCGTAATAGCCTGGGCCACTATATAGCCACCCGTCCATGCATTTTGAAAATTGAATCCCCCGGTAATGGCGTCCACATCAATCACCTCTCCGGCAAAGTACATGTTTTTAAGCTTTTTACTTTCGAAGGTCTTAAAATTGATTTCCTTTAGAACAATGCCTCCGGCGGTCACAAATTCTTCTTTAAAAGTACTTTTACCCTCAATTTGCAGTTCGCACTTGGTTAGTTGGCCAACCAATTTTTCTAATTGTATTTTTGTTACATCGGCCCATTTATCGGTTTCTGCAATACCTGACGCCCGTACCAATTTCGTCCATAGACGTCTGGGCAAATCTACTGCTTTCGTGCGAAACACTGTTTTTTTGGCCTCAATGGTCTTGATTTCCATGAATAAGCCTAAAACGCCTTCAAAACTATAATCCGGCAGCCAATTGACCCTTATCTTGAAACGGTAGCCCATACCGTTCAATAGTTTAGCGCCCCAAGCCGATAATTTTAAAATTGCGGGACCACTTATACCCCAATGGGTTATAAGTACCGGCCCCTCGGAGGTCATCAAAGGTGGTCTCTGATTTTTGCTTTTTAGTAGTATGCTGATTTTTGCATCATTAGGTCGTTGTTCAAGCACATCGACTCTCGCAGAAGTACTCACCCCCGGAATACCAGCAATACGTATATCCTTACAATTAAATGTGAATAAAGAAGGTATGGCAGGTTCGAGGTTATGTCCTAGCTTTTGTAAGATCTTCCAGATTTTTGGATTGCTTCCCGTTGCAACTACTATTTTTTTACAGCGGTACGTATTCTTAATTGAAGTTATCTGCCACCCGTTCTCCTCATGTTCAAGTTCAAAAGGTTCAATACTCGTTACCGTACTATGCCTAAATACTTTGACACCTAGTCTATCGGCTTCGTTCAAAAAGCAATCGATAATGGTCTGTGAAGAATTGGAGACGGGAAACATACGTCCATCCGCCTCGATTTTCAATGTAATTCCCCTTTTCTCAAAAAAAGCTACCGTATCACCGCTGCAGTGCGTGTAAAACGGACCTAAAAGCTCCTTTTCACCTCTGGGGTAGTTCTTAACAAGTTCTTTCGGGTCGAACTCCGCGTGGGTAACGTTACAACGACCACCACCTGAAACCTTGACTTTACCCAGCACTTCTTTTCCACGTTCCAAAATCGCTATCTTGAGGTCGGGTCTGGCTTCAGCGATATGAATGGCCGTATAAAAGCCTGCCGCACCCCCACCGATAATGATTACGTCGAACATTATTTTACACGTTCTGGGTAGTTGGTTATGATACCGTCAACTTCGAATTTTTTCATTATCAAAATATCTTGAGGTTCGTTGACCGTCCACGGGTAAATTTTAAATCCGGCCTCTTTTAAGGCAAGACTATTGGCTGCCGTAAGGTTCTTAAAACTGGGGTTGATAGCTTCCGCATTCAATTCGTTAGCTATAGGAATTGCGTCTAAGGGATCCTCACCTGTCAAAATCGCAAGAGGAATGGAATCGTTAAACTTTCGCATCTCGCGCAGTTCGTCCCATTTGAAACTGGAAATGATAAAATCGGTCAACTTCCATCCCTTGTCTTTTGCATATTCATTAACGATCGTATTGACATCTTTGGCGGTGTTCGCTCCTTTAAGCTCAATATTTAAAAAGGTCTTCGCTTCCATAACATCAAGCACCTCTTTTAAGGTCGGAATTTTATGTCCACCTTCGACGGTCAGTTTTTTCAAATCGGAAAGGGAATAGGATTCGATATTACCTTCTCCATCGGTCAGTCGTTCTACGGTATCATCATGAAAAACTACGATTTCACCGCTTTTGATTTTAAAAACGTCGATTTCAATCATGTCAACACCCATATCCATGGCCTTTTGAACAGATATCAACGTGTTTTCGGTTTCATGGCCCATGGCACCACGGTGACCTATGACCAATGGTTTTTTTCCTTCCATACAACTTGATGTTAGTAGTATTGATAAAATAATTAATATTGACACCCTTCCCATAAAAAACTAGTTTAGTCTAAAAATATAAGATTCCAACGGATTAATATCGACCCGAAATGTTCCGATACCGTTTTCTACATTCAGTATTTTATCACTTCCGAATAAAACGTCGGTTATCGCATGCTTTCCTTCGGATAACTGCCATTTTTTGATGACCTCCCCAGGGATTTTCAGTTCGAACCCGAACCAGTCGTTCGCATCGAAATTAGAAACGACAATTAACTTTTCTGAATCTGACCATCGCACATACGAAAGTACATGATGGTTATAGTATTCCGTATGCTCTCTATTATAAAAGTGTATATCCTGATATTCGCCCATCAGGGCATCGCTTGTGATGGTAAAATTTAGCAACCGTTTATAGAAATCGCGCAAGGCTGACTCTTCGTCAGAAAGTTGCCCGCCATCAAATTTTTTGCCGTTCATCCAACGCTGATGATGCGGCACGCCGATGTAGTCAAAAATCGACGTACGGGTCGGACTACCAAAACCGGCGCGTTCGGTTGCAGGTTCGCCGACTTCTTGACCAAAATAGATCATTACCGGAGCGGTCGTCATGGTTGCCGAAATAACCATTGCAGGCTTTCCTTTCTGGGCATCACCGGCAAAATCAGGGCTCGCGATACGCTGCTCGTCGTGGTTTTCCAAAAAATGGAGAAGATGGTGTTCGATATCTTGGGTACGCTTTTTAACTACTGGAATATGATCGGTCCATCCACGGCCTTGCATGATATGTTTTAAGGAGTCGTACATCTCGACTTTGTCGTAGAGATAATCCATTTTTCCTTTTCGGATGTAATTTCGGTACTCATCGGGATTATACACTTCAGCCATTAGAAAGGCATCTTCATTTTTTATCTTGATGTGGGAATTCATGTAGCTCCAAAATTCAACAGGCACCATTTCGGCCATATCATATCGGAAACCGTCGACCCCCATATCTAGCCAATACAGCGCAATATCCTTGAATTTAATCCAAGAACTGGGTACCGACCTGTCTTTCCAAAATTGATAATGCGCTTTAAAATTTTTGCTATCATAATCATCGGGAAGCATAACAAAATCATAGGAGCCATCTGGGCGTACCCCGTAGTTGATTTTTACGGTTTCGTACCAATCGTTGAAATCGGGCCGTACTAAACGCGAGCCGTTGCCCGTCCATTTGGCAGGATTTTCAACAAATCTTCCATCCCTTGAATTGTGCACTTCGCCTCCTAAGGGCATATATCCATTACGCCATTCGGGTACTTGAAAAGCTTCCTTAGGTATGTAGTAAAAATTATTGCTACGAGCATATTCCACCGAAGTATCATCCGATACGCCAAACGGTTCGTAGCCCTTGGGCGTTGATTGCCCTTCATAATTACGGGCCACATGATTGGGTACAATATCAATAAGTAATTTGAGGTCGGCTTTGTGAGTGCGGTCAATTAGCGCCTTGAATTCCTCCAACCTATTTTTTGGGTTCTCAGCTAGATCAGGGTTCACGTTATAATAATCCTTTACCGCATAGGGTGACCCTGCCCGACCTTTTACTACATCGGGGTCATCGTTCGAAATACCATATTTAGTGTAGTCGGTAATAAGTGCATGATGCGGAACGCCCGTATACCAGATATAGGTTACCCCTAAGCTTTTGATTTCTTCCAAAGCATTTACGGTAAGATCGGAAAATTTGCCTACACCGTTCTCCTCCAATGTGCCCCAGGGTTTGTTCGTCGTGTTGGTGTTTCCGAACAATCTTGTAAAGACTTGGTAAACGACCTCTTTTTTATTCCTATTTTCAGCTAACATTTTATTTTCTTTCTTTTGTGGCGAACAGCCTAACATCAATATCGACAATAAAGCGACTATTTTACGCATGACACTCCATTATAATTTTGACTTTTGATAGGCTATGAAACCTCGGCAGCTTTATTCGGGTGCAAAACCACATTTTGGCCATTGACAAGAATCAACATATCGTCTTTACCGTTTAGTAAAAACTTAGTTTTTTCTTTGCTTACGGTGATCTTTACTATTTGATTTCTAAAATTAATTTTGAAGGAATACGCTTCCCACTGTTCAGGAATTCTTGGTATAAAGGATAATTTATCGTTCACTACCCGCATACCTCCGAAGCCTTCTACGATACTCATCCAAGTACCGGCCATTGAGGTGATATGAAGCCCTTCCTCTACCTCTTTATTGTAGTCGTCCAAATCTAGGCGCGAGGTCCGCAAATAGAACGTATACGCCTGTTCCATACGGTTCAATTTGGCAGCCTGAATACTATGCACACAGGGAGATAACGACGATTCATGAACCGTAAAAGGCTCATAGAAATCGAAATGTCTTTTCAAATCTTCGGTAGTAAAATGGTCTTCGAAGAAGTAAAAGCACTGCAAGACATCTGCCTGTTTGATATATGGCGAGCGTAAAATTCTGTCCCAGCTCCATTTTTGATTGATCGGCCGTTGCGCCTTCGGAAGGTTTTCAGCCGTAATCAATTCTTTATCCAAAAAACCATCTTGTTGCAAGAACACCCCCTCTTCATCGGAATACGGAAAATACATATTGTCAGCTACTTTTTTCCATTTCGCTACTTCGGCATCGGTTAATTTGGTCTTTCCTATAACGCGTTCATAATCGTCTTGATACTCATTGCCTACCTTGTGTAATTGTTTAATACCGTAATCGATACACCATTTGGCCAAATAGTTTGTGTACCAGTTATTGTTGGCATTGTTCTCATACTCATTGGGGCCCGTCACCCCAAGAATAACATATTTATTTTTATCCTCCGAAAAATTGGCCCGCTGATGCCAAAAACGAGCAATACCTATAAGGACCTCCAGCCCCATTTCAGGAATATAACTATAGTCACCTGTAAAACGGTAGTAGTTGAAAATAGCAAAGGCAATAGCGCCGTTACGGTGTATTTCTTCAAAAGTGATTTCCCATTCGTTATGGCACTCCTCACCGTTCATGGTTACCATTGGATACAAGGCAGCCCCGTTCGAAAAGCCCAACTTTTGGGCATTCTCGATGGCCTTTCCCAAATGGTTGTATCGATATTTAAGAAGGCTTCGGGCCACTTTTTGGTCTTTCGTAGCCATATAAAACGGAATACAGTACGCCTCGGTATCCCAATAGGTACTGCCGCCATATTTCTCGCCCGTAAAACCTTTGGGGCCAATGTTCAATCGGGAATCTTTACCCAGATACGTTTGGTTCAATTGGAAAATATTAAAACGGATGCCTTGTTGAGCCGCGACATCGCCTTCAATGGCAATATCACTCATTTCCCAAATTTTGGCCCATGCTTCTTTTTGTTTTTCCAAGAGCGCCTCAAAACCTATTTCGCATGCCTTCTTAAGAACCTTTTTAGCAGCACTGATTAATTCAGAAGTCCCGTGATTTCGTGACACCGTATAGCCACCAAATTTATGTAACGCAAAATTTTCATCTTTGCGTACTTTTTGGATATATTCATGCCCGACCCAAAATTCTTTTTTGGTTTCTGATGATTTTAGCGCCAAGGGCTTCCCATCCAATAGCAATTGCGTTTCCATAAAAGTGCAGGTCTCAAAATTGGTCTTCATCGTATGAGACTCGATAAAAGATTGGTTCTCTTCGGAAAGCACATTGGTAGTATTCCAAAATTTATCGTCCCAATTCGAATCTTCATTGGTGATGCCGCTATCCAAATAGGACTGAATTTTGATTTCCACATCTTCATTCAAGGGGGTAATCTCATAATTTATAGCACCTACCTCATCTAAATCCAAACTTAAAAACCGAGTGACCTTAATATTGATTTTTGAATTGTTGGGAAGCGTAGCTAAAAAACTACGTTGATACCAACCTTGTTTCATATTCAGCTCTCGACGAAAGTTTTCGACTTTCGCACAGGTATTCAAATCTAAAGCCTCTTCATTAATGAAGACGTTGACACCTATCCAATTAGGCGCATTCAGTACCTTGGCGAAGTATTCGGGGTAGCCATTTTTCCACCAGCCTACACGGGTTTTGTCAGGATAGTATACTCCAGCAATATAACTACCTTGAAAGGTATCACCGGAATAGCTTTCCTCAAAATTTGCACGCTGCCCCATGTGCCCGTTGCCGAGACTAAAAATACTTTCAGAAGATTTTACAAGTTCTTTATTGAAACCTTCCTCTATAATCGACCATGGGTCGGGCCTTATATAATCTTGGTTCATATAATGTTTCTTATTTCGTTCTTAAAAAGACGAATCTTTTACCTTGTGTTATTTGCATTTCGAAGTCGAAAAAAGTTTGTGAAATCATTTTTGAGTTCGACATTTGGTCCGTACGCTATTTTGAAATCAAACCATCCAAAAATTCGAGGCTAATTTCCGTAAAATCCTTGAAATTATAGTTTGCTTCAGAAAGTACTTTCGCGTCGCCTATTCCGATACTTATCATTCCCGCATTGTTTGCCGCTTGTATACCCGCTACCGCATCTTCAAAAACGATACAATTTTCAGGTTTCACGTCCAGTTTTTTAGCCGCTATCAAAAAAACTTCCGGGTCAGGTTTAGCCTTGGTAACATCATTACCATCTACCAAAACATCAAAATACGGCAATAGGTTGACCTTTTCCAAAATAGGCATGGCATTCTTACTGGCAGAACCCAAAGCAATTGGAATTTTTCTTCCTTCTAAATATTTCAGCACTTTGGGCACATCGGATAATATTTCCGTCGCATCCATTTTTTCAATATATGCGAGATAATCTTTGTTTTTTTCTGCCATCCACCTTTCGAATTGTTCATGTGAAGCGTCCACACCCCCTATTTCCAATAATATTTCCAGACAGCGTTTCCGGCTGACCCCCTTAAAAAGTTCGTTCTGTTCTTCGGTAAATTCGAAACCCAGCTCGTTCGCCAATTTTTTCCAAGCGAGATAATGGTATTTGGCAGTATCGACAATTACGCCGTCAAGGTCGAAAATAAATCCTTTCATATTTTAAGTTTCAGTTTTTTATGGATATGAGAGTAAAAAAGGTAAGGAGTTAATGCTAATCAGGTATAATCTTTGGTGCCAAAGTTCAAAAAATTAAACGAATAAACACATAAACTTTTTTAATTCAAGGTAGACCCCCGTTCGAGCAAGGTCGCTTCAACAATTTCAGTCCGAAAAGTTTTTTCTTCGTCTTCGTCGATATCGGCCTCAACCCTTTCTATTAGCATTTGTGCGGCAATTTCACCCATCCTTTCGCCATGCTGCGCAACGGTTGTCAAAGTAGGATTTGAATATTGGGATAAAAGCCCATCGGTAAAGCCGATAAATGAAATGTCTTCCGGAACATTAAAGCCTTTTCGTTGCGCTATTGTCATGCAATGAACGGCGAATATTTCATTGACGCACAAGACGGCGTCTAACCTTCGACTGTCAAAGAAAGCAGCTATCTTATCTTCATCAATTCCCACAAAAGGTAATGTTAGTTTAAGGTTTTGGTCTATAGCAATATTATATTCTTCAAGTGCCCTCTTATAACCTTCTGCTCGCTTCTGGCTAACGTTAAAATAACTTTCCGTAGTTACTAAAGCAATACGTTTTCGATCATTTTTAAGTAGCTTTAAGGTAGCCTGATAGGCAATTTCCTCGTCGTTGAGCACTACCTTATCACATTGCACCTCATCGGTCACACGGTCGAAAAGCACTAATGGAATACCCTGTTCCAAAACCTCTTTCAAATGGTTAAAGTCCCCTTTTTGTTCAGTTCCGGCCGATAGCGACATGATAAAGCCATCGATACTACCGTTCGCTAAAAGTTCCATATTAATGACCTCTTTATCGAAAGACTCGTCGGAAATACAGACGATTACATTGTACCCTTGCTTATTGGCGTACTTTTCAATGCCCCGAAACACAGTAGTAAAAAAATGGTGTACAATATCAGGAATGACTACACCTATGTTCTTAGTACGTTTGTTCTTTAGACTTACGGCAATATTATTGGGCTTATAATTGTATAGTTTAGCAAAGGCTTGTATTTTTTCTTTTGTATCGCGACTGATTTCTTCGCTATTCTTAAGTGCCTTTGAAACGGTAGAAATAGAAACCTCTAGCTCGCGTGCGATATGCTTTAAAGTAATCTTGCGTTTCAAAACCATATTATTTTCCTAGTGAAATTAATCTTAAAAAATCGAAAAGATAGGTTTTCATTTTTTTTAACAAACCAAAGTATCCAGCACCCTTTTTCTGAGCTTTTTTCAAACAAATAAAAAAATACTATCTTCGCCAAAATTCCATATCCCCCATTTTCTATCTACTTTATTAAGAATTTAATAACTAGACTATGACGGTATTCCTATTGTTGTAATTTAAAAAAGTTATTAACACGAAAACGGTTTCGTAATTTTTGAACTGGATGAAAACCTAATTTTAACATAATTTTTACATATGTTTAAGGCTTAAATTATAATCAACTCAATTTAAATTAACTATTTATGAAGATTTCACTACTAAAGAGTTTGTTGATGACCGGGGCATTTTTGTGTTTTGGCCTGATACAGGCACAAGAGGTATCGGGAACGGTTTCCGATGCCAGTGGGCCCTTGCCAGGAGCAAGTGTTGTCGTAAAAGGGACAACCAACGGTGCACAAACAGATTTTGATGGCAATTATTCCCTGACAGACGTACCAGCTGATGGTACATTGCTCATTAGTTACATCGGGTTTGCGACTCAGGCAGTTCTTGTTGATGGTCAGACTACAGTCGACGTTACTTTACAGGAAGATGCACAAGCATTGGATGAAGTGATCATCGTAGGTTACGGTAGCCAAGCTAAAAAAGAAATCACAACAGCAGTTACCAGTGTAAACGTAGAAGACTTTAACCAAGGGGTTGTTAACGATCCTACGCAATTACTTCAAGGTAAAGTGGCCGGCCTTAGTGTGGTCAACAGAGGGGGCAACCCTAACGAAGCTCCCGTTATTCGACTTAGGGGTATTTCTACAGTTGGTGGTAACCAACAGCCTTTAGTCGTTATAGATGGAATTCTAGGTGGCTCATTGGACAGCGTTGACCCATCGGATATTCAAAATATAACTGTTTTAAAAGATGGTTCTGCAGCTGCAATTTATGGTTCTAGGGCATCTGCCGGGGTAATTGTGGTAACTACTAAAACAGGTAAAACTGGGCAACCACTAAAGGTATCTTACAACGGGCAAATGGCAGTCTCTACTATTGCCAATCAAATTGAAATTATGAACCGTGATGAATTTTTGGCCGCGGGAGGTAATGATTTAGGTAGTGATACCGATTGGAGAAAAGAGGTTACTCAAACAGGAGTTTCCCAAGTACATAATATTTCCGCGTCGGGAGGTACCGATCAAATGACCTATCGTGTTTCGGCAAATTTCAGGGATACCGACAACATTGCAATCAACCAAGGCTTTAATCAGGCTAACTTTCGTACGAAATTTACAGGACGTCTTTTCGATGACAAATTAAAAATCAGTGTAAATACAGCGTTCACCACTAGGGATTCTCAAAATGGTTTTAATTCAGCGCTTCGGTATGCTACAAGTTACAACCCGACAGCGCCGGTTTTTGGAGATGATGCCCCTTTTGAGTTTAATTCGGCACAGTTCGGCGGATACTTCGAAACCTTGGGCTTATTTGATAGTTTTAACCCTGTTTCTATTGCGCAACAAAATAGAAATGATGCCGCTGCTACAACCTTGAACTATAACCTCAATTTAAATTATCGTATTATCGATGCCCTCGCCATTAATGTGAACTACGCGGAGGAGGATTTTAAGAGAAATAGAGATCAGTATTACCCTACCACTTCCCTTAATGGAGGTAACGCTTTAAGCCCAACACGTAGAGGTCGTGCTGACTTTTTCTCAGAGGAACGAAAGTTTAAATTATTCGAGAGCTATGCCACATACACCGGTCAAGTCAAAGATTTTGTTTCCTTAACAGTTACAGGTGGCTATTCATTTCAAGAAACAGACCAAAACAGTAATTATTTTCAAATCGGAGATTTCCCCGCTGGCGTAGATTTTGATTTTAGCAACAAGATTGGAGTTGCTCAAGATCTGTTGGAGGGAGGTCGAATTGAAGCCGCTAGTACTAGAGAAGATGGTGACCGTGTCATTCGTTTCTTTGGAAGATTGAATGCTACTTTTGACGATGCTATTTATTTGAATGCCGCAATAAGTCGTGAAGGCTCGAGCCGTTTTGGTTCAGAAAATCAATGGGGTACATTCCCCGCCGTTGCCGTTGGTGCAGATTTGAACAAATATTTACAATGGGACAGCGTAAATCTTTTGAAGGCTCGTTTGGGTTGGGGTGTTACCGGATCTACACCACCTGAAGTAGGTCTATATCAGCAAACATACGAAGTACAAAATGGTACAGATGGCCAGAGTGGAGCAAGTTCCACGCAAGAAGGTGGCCGTGCTGCAAACCCAGATTTGAAATGGGAGGAAAAATCGGAAATCAATCTAGGTTTTGAATTTGCTAATGATCGTTTCGGGGCCACTTTGGATTTGTTTACCAGGGATATCAAGGATTTTATCATTCTAGCGAATGTAGAATCATCAGAATTTGATGGCTTTAATCAACGTTGGGAAAATTCAGGTACGCTTAATGTTAAAGGTGTTGAATTATCAGCCAATTATGATGTAATTAAGAAGGACAATTTAACCTACAACACTGGAATTATTTTCACCCACAACAAGAACATTTTGGATGAAAACCCTCAAGGTGATCAGGTTTTAGGTAATTTGGGGTCTCCAGGGCAAAACAATACTTTTGTTATTCGTGTAAAGGAAGGTGAAGAGGTAGGCCAAATATGGGGTCCTGTATTTTCAGGTAATGTAGATGCCGCAGGCACACCTATTTTGGCGGATGTCAATGGAGATGGTGTAGTAAATGCAGGTCAAGGTAGTGCTTTGGCGGATGATGGTGACTTTGCGATATTGGGTACGGGTCTTCCAGATTTTGAAATAGGCTGGACCAACCAAGTTACTTTCGGAAATTGGGATGCCAATGTCTTTTTCAGAGCTGTGGTAGGCCACAGTTTAGTAAATAGTTTTAGATCCTTTTATGAGCCTATTATTGGATCGCAGGCATCCTATAACTTCGTAAATACCAACAATGCCAATCCAGCTATTAAAACCGCTCAATTTAGTGACTATTATGTGGAAAAGGCTGACTTCCTCCGTTTGGATAATATGTCGGTAGGTTATAACTTCAATTTAAAAGAAGAAAGTTATATAAAGAGACTTAGAATTTCCCTTGCAGGACAAAATCTCTTTACAATCACAGGCTATGACGGGGTAGATCCTGATCCTGCTTTACAAGATGGCGGTGATTTAGGAGACCTTCAAAGTGAACAGCCTAACGTGCTTGTTCCCGGTATTGAACGAAGAGAAGCTTATTTTACGTCTACGACTGTAACAGTTGGTCTAAACATTAACTTTTAAAAAAAAACTATGATACGATTTTTTAAACTCGCCCTGTTCAGTACAGCATTGATAGTGTTTTCTTGTACTGATTTAGATGACAAGTTAGAGGGTTCTTTAACTGAGGAATTTACTGTCGAAGGTGTTTCTACTGGAGGTGGTGGAGCTAGCGGACCACTTTTAGCGCCCTTTGGGCGACTAAGAAATGGAGGTGCTGGAAATACTGGTTTTTTCGCTACACAGAGTGTTACCGGTGACGACATGTCAGTTCCACAAAAAGGGGGTGACTGGTTTGACGGTGGTATTTGGATTCAATTACACCGTCATACTTGGGATGCAGCCCATGAACGTATCGGTGAAGCTTGGAACGATGCCTATGGTGGTATAGGCGAATGTAATATAGCTTTGGACGGCGGTACTTTGGATGCCAACCAAACTGCTCAGGTTAGAGCATTACGCGGTTATTTTTATTGGAGATTGCTTGATATGTTTGGAAGAGTTAAAATAGTAACTGCACCAGGCGGTGATGCCCCACAATCAGAAAGAACTGCGGTATTTGACTTTGTGGAAAGTGAATTATTGGCCTCCTTAGGCATATCAGCAGTTACGGCTAGCCTAGATTTATCAGGTAGTGCCTTAGGGACAGATATTAGCAACTATAGAATCAATCAATACGCTGCCTTGGGTATTCTGGCAAAACTATATTTGAACGCCGAAGTGTATACTGGTACGCCTCGTTATCAGGAGGCTGATTGGGCCGCGACTTATATCCTAGACAACAGTCCATATGTACTCTGTGCCACTGGTTGTAAAACTGCAAACTCAGCGAAACGGCCAGATGTTGATACAGATCCTACAGAATTGGAAGGCTATGCGGCAGTATTCGCGCCAACGAATGAAAATAATCCAGAAATCATTTTCGCCATCGAATATTCTGCCGTAGGTGGCGGAGGCATGAATTTCGCACAAATGACCTTACATGGCCCGAGTCAACTTACCTATGGTCTTGATGAAGCACCATGGAACGGGTTCTCCGTATTGGAAGAATTCTACAATAGCTACGAAGACACTGATTTAAGAAAGGAAGCCAGCTTTTTAGTTGGTCCACAAACCGATTTCTCTGGAAGTGCACTCATCGACTTTGCTTCCGATGATGATGACCTTGAAGTGGTATACACTCCACAAATCAATGAATTGGAACCCAATGCCATACGTCAAGCAGGAGCCCGTATGAAAAAGTTCAGCTTTGAAGTTTTGGGCAGAGCAGATATGAACAACGATTATCCTATTGTACGTTTAGGTGATGTACACCTGCTTCGTGCTGAGGCCCGCGCACGTGCCGCTGGTGATTGGAACCTGTCTTTACCTGATGTCAATGCATTAAGAACAAGAGCAGGGGTTGCACCTTTTGGTTCTATTGATGCCGATGGTTTCTTGGCAGAAAGAGGTAAAGAAATGTTTCAAGAATCAAGCAGAAGAATCGACTTGATTCGTTTCAGTAAATTTCAAGACACTTGGTGGGAAAAGACCAATTCAGATTCGTTCAGAAATTTGATGCCAATTCCTATAGCTCAAATCAATGCCTCTGATGGATCTTTAACGCAGAATCCTGGGTACTAATTTTAGCCAAATTTATACTTAAAAAAAGGGTTGTTCTCAAAGAACAGCCCTTTTTTCAATAAGATGTAGACCTTTAAAGTACTGTACTACCATTTTTAATTGGACAACTTTTCGGCATGAACATCCGCTACTCGCTTTTACGACGATTTTCAATACTACTTTTAGTTGGCGGTCTCATCACCAATTGTACTAAAAAGGCAGATGCTACCCTTGCCCGACCCCTATTCATTCTGAAAGATAGCACAAGTGGTGTTTTCTTTGAAAATGAATTGACCTATGATGAAGAGTTCAATCCATATATCTATCGTAATTTTTATAATGGTGGAGGAGTCGCTATCGCAGACATCAACAACGATGGCCTTGAGGATATCTACTTTACTGGTAACCTAGTCGACAATAAACTCTACCTCAATAAAGGTGATTGGCAATTCGAAGACATTACGGAAACCGCCGGTGTAGCGTGCACTAACGTTTGGTCTACCGGTGCTACCTTCGCAGATGTTAACAACGATGGCCTTTTGGATCTTTATGTTTGTAAATCGGGTAAACCCGAAGGGGTCAATCGACACAATGAACTTTTTATAAACCAAGGTGATTTAACATTCAAAGAAGCTTCTAAAGAATATGGCCTCGATATTCAAGGGTTATCCGTTCATTCCGCATTTTTTGATTATGATAAGGATGGTGATCTTGATGTCTATATTCTGAACAATTCTTTACGTTCCATTGGGGGTTTTGACCTAATAAAAGATCAAAGGAATATTCCTGATGAGAGTGGCAATGGTAATAAATTTTTACGCAATGATGACGGTAAATTTACAGAAATCACGGGCCAAGCAGGAATTTATTCGAGTAAAATAGGATTTGGTTTAGGTATTACCCTAGGAGATTTCAATAATGACAATTGGACCGATATCTTCATTTCAAATGATTTTTTTGAGAGAGACTATTTATATATCAATGACACTCTT